>ERZ779865.6-NODE-6-length-239589-cov-35.496944_pt1 | contig 239589 bp, 237 predicted proteins | sample MGYA00433088_ERZ779865 | MGnify/ENA primary metagenome ERZ779865 (study PRJEB29588, sample SAMEA2151703) | human gut metagenome | biome: human gut; feature: human-associated habitat; material: faeces | place: Denmark | collected 2008/2010 ... | reverse complement strand
TCTATAATTTTACTATTTTTTTATAATCAATACATAAAATAGAGTAATTTTTGTCAAAAAATACATTATTTTAATGAAAACTTTTTCAAATTATTCGCTATAATAAAGAAAAGTTTAGAAATGTTAAGCCTCGAAACAGTTGATTTAACAAGAGTTTTAAACTTTTATAAAAATACATATTCCATTAATTAAAAAAAAGTAGTAGTATAAAATTATGATTTTAAAGGAGGTTTTTAAAATGTTTACAAGCAGAAAAGAACAAAAAGAAATGCAAACTCAAATTATTGAATCAGCAGGTAAAATTTACAATTACCTATCTGACAAAGGTGAAGTTACAATCAACAAATTAAGAAAAGATATGGATTTGGATGATAACTTTACTTACATGGGTTTAGGTTGGTTATCAAGAGAAGACAAAATCTCTTATACTCAAAAACCAAAATCAGTTACAGTTAAATTAGTTTAATTTAATTGAAAACAAAATTCAAAAGGTCGAGCCAAAAGGTTCGACCTTTTATTTTACATATTTGTTAAAAATTTAAAAAGTGCTATAATCAATTCACAAGGAGATTTTATGAGTAATAATATTTTTAACCCAAAAGGAAGAATTGATAGAAGCACTTTTATTATAAATTACATTATTTTAACAACTTTATACATCCTTATTGGCATTGGTTTATTTACAATTGCTAAAAATAATTATAAACTTGCCTTGCTTCCTATTATTCCTTTATTTATGATGAAAATACTTTTTACTTTCAATTACAAAAAAAGAATTTTTGATTGTATAAAAAATCTTCAAGCATCTATAATTTTAGCTATCATTTTAGGATTTAATGCAGAAATTATTTCTCCGCTTTTACCCAAAATTGGAAATTCTGTTTGGTTATTTTTCTTGACAGTCGTGCTGTTATTCGTCATTCCCCCAGCAATTCTAGTTTGCATGCCATCAAGGGAAGACTAAACTTCCATGTCCATTCCGCCACCAGCAGATTCTTTTTCAATCGCCGTTAAATAATCATCTTCAACGGCTTCAGTATATTTACTCAAACGTTGATTTAAATCATTTAGAGTTTCTGCCCTTTTCTCAGCTTTATTTATAAATTTTATTTTGCTAGGGAAAATAAAACCTTGAGAATAAACTGTATTTTCTAAAGGTTCACTGCCATTATCAACAACTTCAGCTGCTAAAGCTTTGCGATGATTGCATTTTCTAATAATAATATCCACAGGATTCTCTGCTTGTCTTTCAACAGCTTCATCAAAAGAATTCCAAAACTTTATAAAACTACTATCAGAAAGGCCTGCTGTTTGCTTTTTAAGAATAGCTTTTGCATTTGGATCGATTTTGATTGCCATACCAAAATTTGGCGATTGATAGTTTGGATTGAAATTTACGTTCATATAAACTCCTTATTTTTTTTAATTAAACCTATTTTACATTCTATTCTAATACTCATAAAAATAAATTTTGCTACATTGTAAATTATTATTAAAAATGGCAATTTTATTTTTTCTCATACGTTTATAACTACATAGGTAGAAAAATAAAGGAAGGCTATGACTGATTCAAATTTATCTATTGGGAATTTTAATCCCAATATTAAACCTCTTGAGAATGAAAAGCAAAATAATGAAACAAATGCGACAAATCTTCTAAAACAAGATGTTCAACCAGACACAGTTGAGATAAATGGAGATGTCAAAACCCTTGATAATCCAGATAAGAAGAAAAAGAAAAAATTTAAACTTGAAACGCCACAGATTCTTGCAGCTGCTGGGGTAGCAACAGCTTTAATTACAACAGGCATTGCAACACTTAGAGCCGTAAAAAAAGGAGGAAGATTTAGAATGGTACCTTTCTCCCATAAACCATTAATGCCACAAATGCCTACCCTAAAGGAATTAGATGCACATATTGCAAATATAACTAAGAATATACCACTTAGTTACGGCTATATTCCAGAACATGCTCAAGATGCAGCCTCTATTGCTAAATATCTTGAGCCATACGCATACCCAGATGCATGTCAAAAATTAGGAGAAAGAGCTGCAAAAGATCCAGAATTTAAGCAAATTCTTAGAATTTTAACTGGTTCGAACTTCTCAGTTGATTATACAAAAGGAACAAAAGGACCTTTTGACAAGTATGACATAAGCTACAAAACAGCCATTACAGATATTGATACATCAAAAATAAAAGCAAAAGATATTGAAACATTGTTTAAATACCTTATTGCGGAAAACAATGCTAATATTAATAATAATAAAATTATGAATTGGGATGTTTTACCTCTATTGAAAAAAGAGCCTAAAAATTCATTGCGTATTATGTCCTTATGTGACAAAGTCAATGAGCTTTATAAAACAAAACAAGGAACATCAGCTTATTTCAAACTTGACTCGTTAAGCATCTTAAAATATAACCCTGAACTTTCTTCAAAAGATATGTATGTATTAGTAAAAGCTCTTAAGGAAGGCTCTCTAGTAAATTTCTTTGGGCGTTCAGTTGATCTTAGTAACCTTTCTCGATTGTTAGAAAGTAAAAATACCGATATTAAAAAAGTTACAAATATATACTCTAAATTGAACGACAAAGCAATAGAACACATCAGTTTAGATACATTAAATCAAGTTGTTGAAGAATTTAAGCCATCAGAAGCCATTAATAAAATAAACGCAATCCCAGAAAAAACACTTGAAAAAATGGACAATGGCAATGATGTTCTAACATACTTGAGATTTGAAGATTATGTTGGCAAAAATAACATCAACGAACTTAGCCAAGCTGAAAAGAAAAAGTTGATGGAAAAACTTGTTAAAAATAATGTAAACTCCTTTGGTTACAGAAGTTCAAATCTTGGACCATTAATTCCAACAAATCAAAAAGAATATTGCAACTTGTTGAATAAACTTGCAAAATCAATTGGTATTGATACAAAACCATTGACAGCACAACAAAAAGCGTTCTTTGAACAAGGGTTACACAACTTAGACAACAGTATTAAAGGTGTGGACTTTAATAAAGTTGAATTAGAACTAAAAATTCCTCGTTCTGTATTTGTGACAAAAGTTACAGATGCAATGAAAAACTTGGAACCATTAGAACAACGAAAAGTAATGGACTATTATGGTTTTGAAATTGAAAATGGAGTCTTAAAAGGTTATCCAATCAACCTAAATAACGGCGATAAATTATCTGAAATTGCTTCAATGAAAACAAGAAAAGTTGTTGAAAATATCAGACCATTAGTTATTGAATTTTCTGAAAAGAACCCTATAAAAGTAACTAATGCAAGTGCGGATTTTGAAAAAGATTTGAACGACATTTTACAAGGATTACCAGAATTTAGACCAATGATTGGTAAAGTTCAACATCGAACCCATGCTTACACTCTTGATAAACATACCTTAAAAGTTTTACAAGGTGTAGTTTCAAACCCTAAATTCCAAAATCTATCAACTGAAGATAAAAAGATTCTATCAATAGCATCTTTATTGCACGATATTACAAAAACAGAAGGGGTACGTGACTTAGCTCACCCAATGGAATCTGCTTTTGATGCGTATTATATCATTCAAAAAATGAACCTTCCAGAAGAACAACAATTGAAAATTTATGAACTAATCAAATCTCACAACTGGTTAGATAGACTTAACAATCCTAAAAATACCCCAGAAATGGTTCAACAAATAGCTCAAGATATTGCATTTGATTCAAGACATACAAATACATTTGAACTTGCAAAAATTCTTTGCGAAGCTGACATGAAAGCAGTAAAAAAAGATAGCACATTCTTTGAACATCACAAGAAAACATTAGAACAAATGAGTAATCTTGTTGATAGATACATTAAACGAATCCACACAACCCAAATCGTACTACCACAAACAGTAATTCCAAAAGCCTCAAAAATTACAGGAGGAACAATAAAATCTGCAAATGGGATTAAAAATACAGTTATCTATATGGATAACGTTGGAAATGATTTGAGTGCATATGGATTTGCTCAAGGAACAACTAAAGAAAACTGGCGAGGTCTTGTTCACGCCCTTGATAATGAACAACAAATGACCAAATTCAATACTTTCTCTACTATTGATACAGAAGCACTTTTGAGCACTTCTTATATGGACACAAAAAGCTACAAAGTATTTAGAAAACAAGGTTTCATCCTAGATGTAAACACCAACGACATCCACGCTGGTTATTGTTCAGATTTTGGAACAGGATACGAAAAATCTATTGAACTTTTAAAATCAGATTACCTATTCCACGGTCAAAGGAAAGCAAATGAACTAGAACGAAATGCTTGGAGATCTGACCGCTCAAGATATAGAAATTACATCCCTGATTTAATCAAAAAAGCAATGGGAGTTAACGATGAAGAATATATGAAATTGCTTGAAAAAATTCAAGGTTGCAAATCATTAACTGACATCGAAAAAGTTGACAAAAAGTTTGCAGAAAAATTGAAACAAGTTTTTGAAGAAATGGAATCTCGCAAACGTTCTGGCGGACGTCAATACAACGAAATGTTAGTTTCAAGACCAAAAATTCAAGGGGTATTTGCTTACGACAAACCATATGAAAGAATCCCAAAATTCTTGAGAAAATATGCTCAAGAAAATGACATCCCTATTATCATTTTCGGAAAACCACAATAATATTATTAAATTTCAGATACTCTAACAATGCGAATTTCAATAAACAACTTTGAATTCGCATTGTTGTTTTCTGCACTATATTTTTCCACACAACTTATATCGCTACTCACATCAAAAAACTATCCTTTGCCCTTCTTGAATATGTATTGACATTTTCAAAATAATATACTAATATTTTCTTGAGGACAAAACATGAAAGAAGATGAATTCAACCAAAATAAATGTTGGGGCGGAAGGCGAGAATGTGCAGGGCGAAAAAAGACTTGCAGAAGAAAAATCCCTTTCAACCGAAGAATTAATGAAGATGTTTTGAATATTTTAAAAGAATATGCACAAAATCACAATATGACAGAAACAGAGGCATTAGAAAGTGCAATAATTTTGCAATCTAATATCGAAAAATTAAAAGGAGATAAAATTATGAAAATTGTAATTCCATCAGCGGAAGGAAAACTATGTGGACATTTCGGCCATTGCGAATACTTTACATTTGTAGATGCAAACCCAGAAACAAAAGAAATCTTAAACATTGAAAAAAGAATTCCAGAAGAAGGCATTTCTTGTCAAAGTGCAAATTGGATTGCATCACAAGGAGCTAACGTAGTTTTAGCTGGTGGAATGGGAGGTCGTCCAATGGCAATATTTGCACAAAACGGAGTAAAAATTGTTGCTGGTTGTCCAGAATTAGAAATAGAAGATGTTGTTTCTCAATTTTTAAATAGCACTCTTGAAACGGGTGAAAACGCTTGTGGAGGAGAACACCATCATTGCCATGGACACCATCACGGCGAACACCATTGCCACGGCTAATAAAACTTAGTAAGAATTAAAAAAAGAGCCTTAACGGCTCTTTTTTAATGGAGCGGGCAACGAGACTCGAACTCGCGATCTTCTCCTTGGGAAGGAGATAAAGCCAATTTTGATATATTTTACTATTTTGATACAAACTGGTATAAAGTTAGATAGATAAAGCATTTCAGACAAGTTTTAGGTTTTTAAATTTAGATGGATTTATACCCATTATTATACATTTATGTCACAAAATGGCACAAGAATCATAGAACTATGTTTGTACTATGATGCACATTTCAACCAAACTGTTATACTTAGATTAGTATTTTCTTTAGCTATACCCTCCCCACTTTTATTAAATACCTAGTTCCAATATTTTGTATATGCTAGTTGTGTGTAGTCTATGAATGACCCAAGCTTTATATTCTATAGTTAAAAATTGCTTGTGGGTGAAATCTTTGGTATAATACAGGCATGAATAAAGATTTAGAAAATTTGTTAGATGAATGCAATGTTATTGAATATAAACAAGAAGTAAGTGAAGGATTATTCAAGTCTATTTCTGCCTTTTCAAATACTGATGGTGGTTGCATTATTCTTGGTGTTGAAGATGAAACAAAAAATATTGTAGGTATTGATTTGTTTAATGGAAAACAAGAGGCACTAACTAACAAAATCATTGATTTAATGGGCATTCAACCAAATGTTGAACTTTTACATATTGAAGATAAAGACATTCTAAAAATCACGGTTGAAAAATCATCTGTGCCTATTGCTTATAAAAATAAGTATTACAAAAGAGTTGGAAACACGACAAGAGAAGCAAATAAAGAAGAACTAAAGAAATTATTATTAAAAGATATAAGTTGGGACTCTATAACTAATAGTTTTACGCTTGATGATATAGATGAGAAAACAGTTCAAAAATTTGTTAAACTTGCGACAAATAAGGGAAGATTGCCAGAAGAAGCAAAAGAGTTAAGTATAACCGACCTTTTGACTCAATTAGAACTTATTATTGATAATAAGCTTACAAATGGTGCAATTTTATTATTTGGCAAGAATCCACAAAAATTACTATCGACAGCAACTATTAGGGTTGGTTTATTCAAAGGTGATGATGAATCTGTAATTATTAGCGATAAAAATATTACAGGGAATTTATTTGAACAAATTGAAGATGTTGACTCTGTTTTAAAATTGTTTATAAACATGAGAGCAGAAATTAAAGGATTTCAAAGAGAAGATATTTGGGATTATCCGTTGCCAGCATTGAGAGAAGCTGTTTTAAATGCTATTATTCACAAAGACTACTTTGATTTTAGTTCAGCAATACAGATTAAAATTTTCGGAGATAGTATTTGGATTTATAACTCTGGGGATTTATTTGGAGGTTTAACTCTTGATAAATTAACCGTATCTCATACATCAAAGTCAAGAAATCCATTGATTATGAAAGTTATCTATATGGCTGGTTATGTTGAACAATTTGGTACAGGTATAAAACGTATGATTACGGCATGCCTGAAACAAGGGATTCCAGCTCCAATATTTGAAACATCTCAAGGTGGTTTTATTCTACAGATGTACAAACAATACAATGGCTTAAATGAAAGACAAAATAAGGCTATCAAATATGTAGTAGAACAAGGGGATATTACAAATAGTATCTACCAAGAATTAAATTCTACAACGAGAGAAACAAGTAAACGAGATTTAAAGAGGCTTGTTGATATGGGAATATTTGAAATCCAAAAAGATAAGGGTAATAGTTCAATAAAATATAATTTAAAATGTGAATGACCCATGCTTGACCCATGCTCTATATAATGGGAAATAGGTATAATACATTTATATCATTGGATTTTTGGGGAATAGTTAAGTCGTTCTTCTGAACCACATGACCCATGCCTGTGACTTTTTACTTATAATACCCCTTATCCAAATTTAAAAGATTTGTTGATAAAAGTTGTTTATCTTGGTGTTTAATGCTTGAAACATAAAAAAAGGAAAGGCACTTCCAAAACTTATTCATCTAGCATTTAATTATTTAAGGTAAGTTTTAGGTACGAAATCTGCTATATGTGATTCTGTTACCTGAGTAAGATAATGTATCTCTGACTTTTCTATAAATGGATGTTTAAATTCTTGTTTGTTCATAATTTTACTATTTTTTTGAATTGTTAGTAATTTTTGTTTTAATAGTTCTTTTGTTTCTTGGTTAAAAATATCATTTGTTTCCAATATTTCAAAAGTTGCAGTCTCTTCATTCGGATTATATATAAAGTGTTGTAAATAGAACAATAGCTTTTCATTATCGAAGTTTTTTATATCATTGAATATCTTCTGTTGAATTATTTCTTTTGACGCTGATAAAAACTTCCCAAAATTATAACAAATATAACATATTGAAAAATATGATAATTCATTGATGTTTTTTAAACGTAATATTTCATTCATTTTCTCGAGCAATTCATTTAAATATTTTAAATCCTCTTGATTTAACGTTCTTGTATAATATCTGTAACTACTACTTTTATCATATAAATAATAAACATTAACCAAATCTACAATAGCATCTATATTTTCATGTCCTTTTGCAAGAATCTTTTCTATTAGTTCATTAAATTTTTGGGGTGTTATAAATTGCAAAATATACTCATTACCATGTTGAAAATAAATAAAATTAAATTGATTATATGCATCTTTATTAGTAAGAATAAATTCTAAAAAATTTAAAATCGATTGAATATTCTCTTTCAATAGTTTAATATATTGCGGATCAAAAACAATATCATTTAAATCAGACCAATCAACATCTGTTTTCATTAATTTTGAAAATTCTGAACAACTAAAATTCTCGATTTTTAAATAGTTTAAAATATTTTTAATATTAGATTTTGGAGGGTTGTATTCAAAATACATATTAAAGGTGTTAGAATCATGCCAAAGTCTTTTAATATTATACTCCTCATAATCTGAAATAGTATCAATTTTTGAATAATCATCAACCGTTTTTAAGCGTTGAATCATTGCTCCTAATATATTTATTTCATAATCTTTTAAAGTTTTTAATCCTAATTTTTGTTCGAAATATTCTTTTAACCTAGTAGGGCTATTCAAAAACCAAACATATTTTGGAATTCCATTATTTATTGTAAAATAATCTTTCCCACAATTATATATAGACAACCAAAGGTTATAGTTAAAGGTTTTAATTGCGGTAATAAATAGTAAATCTGTAATATTAATATTTATACCTTGATGTTTAAATGTTTTATAGTGAAATTCAAAAGCAGATAACAGTTGTTTTAAATCTCTTATATTTTTCAAATAACCACCAATTGTATTTGAGAAATTGGCATTTAAGCCTAATTCATTATAAATTGTATTATCTATTATTTCTTTAAATTCAACATTAAATAATTCTTGCATTTTTGTATGACTAATTTGCGGTAGTGGGAATTCAAAAGGAATTATTTTTTGTATGTATTTTTCAGCATTATTAGTTTCTTTTATACTTTCAAAATACATATTTAAATTACTAAGAATATACTCTTTGTCATAAGCAACGATATTTACTATATTAGGAAAATTAGCAATTATACCAATTAACTTCAATAAGTTGAATATTTCTTCTCCTTGTATTCTATCAAAATCATCTATTACAACAATTATTTTTTTGTCAGTTTGGTATAATATTTCTTCAATCTCATTTTTTAAGGTTGAAATATCTTTTTTAGTGAAGAAGTTACCCAAATAACCGCATAAATCAATTCCAGTAACTATATTCGCATATTGGAGTAATTTTGGTGCAATATTAGGGATTACAAAGTCGAGTTGATTTGACAACAATTTTAAATATTCTTCTAATAATTGCTCCTTGCTAGTACAATTCCAAGGCGAAAAGTGGATTTCAACGAGTTGATTTTTAACAGTAAAATACTTCCATAGTTTTATAAATTTTTCTTTTGTCTTTTTCAAAAGATATTTATACTTCTTGTAAAAAATACATATAAGTAATAACAAAATTAATACAACATTTAAACTTCCTAAATTTCTATCCACAAAATCAAAACTCTTTAGTAAGAGTATAATAAATATGGCTAAAACACATAAACAAATTACAAAAAATATAAAACATCCCAATAGTTCAAAACCTTGTTTTTTATATTTTCCTTTCAACTGTTCTAAACACATATTTATCGCTGAAGTTTTACCATGTCCCCATTCCCCAACGATACCTATGCAAACATTTTCATTATTAGCAAAAGTTTGTTGAATACATGCACAAATCCCATTAATATAATGTTGCCAATTTAAACAATCTTCATTTAGTCCACTACAAGGTTTTATTTTCATTTTTTCAATCATTAGTTGCATACTCCTGATAATATTTAAAATTATAATCAGAAGTTTTTGAAATGCAAATTATAAGTATAGAAATTATTGTTTACTTAAAACTTCCAACTTTTCTACCGTAGCGGTCGTATTGGGTGGTTCTACCTGTGGAATCTGTTTTGAACGAGCCTGTTTTTCTTCCGTATTTATCATAAGATGTGGTTGTGCCGTTAGAATTTGTCTTATAACTACCAGTTCGACTCCCATATTTATCGTATGTGGTGTAACCATTTTTGATTGTGCCTTGTCTTGAACCGTACTGGTCGTATTTAGTGGTTGTGTTGCCGTTGGTTTTGTAAGAGCCTGTGCGAGAACCGTATCTATCATAAGATGTGGTTGTAGAGCCATTTGTTCTGTACGAACCTGTTTTACTACCGTATTGGTTGTATGTTGTACCAGCAAATGCACTATCAGTCAATAACAAAGATACAAATATAATTGCAAAAAGTTTTTTCATAATTTTCTCCTAATATTAGAACGATTTGGATTTAAAAAAGTTCATTTTAGAATTGTCTAAAAAAGTTAATGATACCAACTATTATAGCGACAATTATTAAAAATGCGACAATACTACTTGTGATATTCATTACCCCAGCAGAATCGCTACTCATTGCAATCAAAAATAGTACAAGAATAGCTATACCAATCGGATTGGTAAATAAAAATCGAAGTAATAGTATAAGGGCTACAAAACCTCGCATGTTTAGAATAATTTACCCTCAACCTTGCCATTTGTAAGTTTGCAATATTCTAATAATTCCTTAATTGATGCACCTCTACTATTCATAGAATAAAATGTGGTATCATCAAGAAGGGAATAATGCCAAGTTGCAAACATTCGATTTTCTGGCGGTAATTCATTGATTTTTTTGCACCAGTCTAATGCCCCTTTTTGTTTTTGTTTAACATTTGCATTATCAACATCTTTTTCTGCTTTTGTTTCAACTAAGTAAATATTATCTCCAATTTTCGCAATAAAATCAGGATAGTATGAAGATAATAAACCGTCAGTTCTAATATATTTTAAATGAGCAAAAGTATGATAGTTTTCATTTATTTTCAACAATCGTTCAACTTCTGAATCTTTATCCATTGCAAGTAAGAAATCTTTTTCAAATTCACCTTTGTTAGATGGATATGCTGTTTTTTCGTAAATGGATTTAGTTATATTCAGTGAGAAATTTTCCCTCATTTTTAGAGTTTGTACACTAGAAAAATATTCTTTCTTTACAACTGCATCAACTATATCGACATTATTTTGCATATCATAAATTGATTGACTGACTTCTTTCATGATATGCTCTAAAATACCAGCTCTAGCAATCATAAGTACACGCCAATTATTTCCTTCATTAGGGTTAAAAGGTTGGTTGAATAATTTTGTTCGAATATAATTGTCAATTACTTTTACTAGCTCAACTTGATTTATTTGCATAACTGGATATGATGAATGACCTGCAATTTTGGCTAAATTATTTGTAATAGCAAACAACATTTTAGATAAAAATTCGTTATAACTTTTTGCGTTAAATAATTCTTGAGAAACTCTATAATCACCAAATCTTGTTTTAACAGTCATTTCCTCTGAATAAAAAACTTCATCTCCATAGTTATTTGTCATTGTTTTTAATTGTTCCAATGTCCAAGCTAGTGGTTGATAGTTTCCTGTTTTTAATTCTCCTAGTTTAAGAATTTCTTCTTTATCTGAAATTATAGTTGGGATGTAAAAATCATATTTTTCATAATCTTCTTTTAACCCAACTGTTATTATATCTCCTAATACATCTTCTCTTGGTGGCATTTTTGTTTCTTCTACAACCGTACCATTTTCCAGGTCATCATAGAATTGTATAAATGCAGGGTGTTCAATAATACTTAGAATATCCAAATAATTAGTTGGGCTTTGTTTTTCAACAAGCATTTTATGCCTATTTTCAGTTTTGATTTCTTGATAATCTTTTTCTCGCCACATCAAACGTAAACCTCTGCCTATAACCTGTTCAAGTAGAATAGGTGCTTGAGAAGATCGAAGTGGTACAATTACGCAAACATTACTAACGTCAAACCCTTCTCTTAGCATCAAAACGGATACAATAACTTTTGGTTTAGAATGTTTATCAACATTAAATAATCGTTGTTTAACCTCTTTCCATTCTGATTCTTTGATAGAACCTTTGCGGTCAGAGTCAATTTGCATAACATCATCTTCTTGTAAGCCTTCTTGTACCAAAAATTTAGACACAAGTGGTGAAACTTTTGTATCTTCACATATTACAAGCATTTTAGGATATTTATCGGGATTTTCTTTGGTAAATTCTTCTTCTAACAGTTTTAATTTTTGCAGACCTGCTCTAAGCATAAGTCTTTGTCCCTCAGATAAATCAATAACTTTGTTACCTTCTCGTATAGCCTTGAAATCTATATCTTCATTTTCTAATGTTGCTATTTCTTTTCTTTTGTCAATCGCAATAGTTTTAACCAAACCTTTTTGTATTGCTTCTTTTAATGCAAAATCAACAATAATATGGGGGAAATAGTGTTTTGTTCTCTTTTGTCCTGAACCTGTTACATCATAAGGTGTTGCAGAAAAGTCAATTTGTATAAAATTTCTACCCTTATCTTGAGAAATAAAGTTTAACGATTTTTGCCATTCAACTTCTGAAACCATGCCTGCTGATTTGTTTTCGTGGATATGGTGTGCTTCATCATTGAATACACAAATATCTTTTAAAGACTTCAAATATTCTAACTCTCCACCACTTAAAACTCTATTGTCAATGGTGTTGAGGTCGTGTCCTGCCGTTGTTCCTGGTGTGATAGGTAATAATTCTGCAATAGTTTTTGATGGGTCTTGCAATGGTGAAACTTCTGTTTCTTCAACTTCATCTTCAACGCCTGCTAGTAAATGCCAATTTGTAATTGCAATTATACCGTCACCTGTTAATTTTTTGCCAATTTCTTCTTTTTTTACAACATTACCTTGTATAAAACTGAATACGGTGTTTCTGTATTTTTCAGGTACAAATAGATTTATATTGCGTTTAATATCAGAAGATTCAAAATCCCTGGTGCCATTATCTTGTTCTTTGCCTAAAAAAGCATCTAATAATCTTTCATATACAATTAAGCCCGGTGCAACAATTAAAAAGTTTTTGGTAAATTTAACTTCACTTTCAATTTCTTTAAATTTTGCATTTAGATATTGCCAAATCAAAAGAGCATTTAAGACAAATGTTTTGCCTGTACCAGTTGCCATTTTTACACAGTATTTTGGGTGTTGGAACTTTTCGTCTTTAATATAATTGAAAAATTCAGGAGTTAATAAGTCTTGTGATGCCTGTTGATACATAGAAAGTATAGAATCAGTTTTCAGAATTTCATGACAGTAAATAGCGTTTAATATTGCTTGTTTTTGCCCGGCATGAAAGTTTATGTATCTGGTTGAACAAAATGTATCATTAAACCAAAATCTTAACAAATCTTGCGTTATAGGAGTAACTTTGTTTATAAAACTACCGCTTTCCCACTCTTGATTTACGATTTCAGTTAATTGTTTGGCAAAGTCTAAAGGTATTTCTTTTGTTCCAGTGTTTAATAATGTTGGCATTAGTTTAACTCCTCAATATGTAACATACTTTGTAATTCTTTAATTGCAGACATCGTTTTCTTACAATATTCATCACATTTATTGGTATCTGATTTTAATAGAGCCTCAGTACTATCCATTAATTTGTAAATACCTTCTTTAAATTCATTATTTTTATTTTGGTATATTTTATTTTTTGTAATTTCTCTAAAAAGTGTATCTATAGTTTTAGTAGATATTTTCTCATCATTTTTTATAGCATGATGAATTTTTAAAGTTTCAATATACCATTCACTTAGAAGAGAATATAATAAACTTGTTTTTTCTATTTTATCTTTTAAAATTAATTGTTTTCTATTTTCGGTATTGGTTTCTTTCATAACATAAATAGGTAATATTATTGCAGTTAAAGTAGTAATAAAATTTAAAATTAAATTTAATATTTGCATCCTACACCTCTTTAACTACAACACTTTCAAAACCAAATACATCAACTGCTTTGACACAAATTTTTCTATGTTCTTTTGTTGGGACTTGCATTTTTGCCCATTGTATTACTCGTAGTGGGTCGTTATCGTTGTGTGTATTTTCTCTGTAATCTTGCCATTTACTTCTAAATGTTTCGCCGTCAAAATCAGGGTCTATACTCCAGTATTCAATTAGTGCAAGAGGTTCATTTGCAATAACATTTTGTAGAGATTCTTTGTATTTATCATCAAGCGGTAATGCATCAGGTGATAATAGAACATAGTTGTCTAATTCAATTTCTAACTCCTCAATGTCACACGTTACTGGTGTAATTTTAGGTTCTTTTATCGTTAGATATTGGAGTGATGAAAATTTGATTTTGTTAGAATCAATTAGTTTTTTATAATTAGCTTTAGATTTTAATTTGTCTAGCAAATCTGGCGGTATAACCAAAACTTCTACTTTGTTACGGTCAATGTCTTTTAATACGTTGGCAATATCAAAAGTAAAATTCCAACCAAGTATAATAACTTTGTTCCAACCTCCCATAAAACTTTCTCTAAGTTCTTGAGCCTTTTTGATAGTTGATAAACCCGTCATTTTGTTAGGACTATCTACATATACAAGGGTTCTTGTACCTTTTATCTGCCCTACATTTTTAGGTGAATTTTCATCAAAAAATGGAGTTGCTCCAAAAAGATTTAAAACGACCTGTGATAAATCTCCAACACGTTTAAACTCTTTTGTACTTGCAAAAACTTCTTTTTGATAATCACCAACTGCTTGATATAAGAACGGTTTAGCCTCTTGGTCAATAAGTCGTTTACGCATAATCATATTCGCTGGTTTCCCAAAGTCGGACATAATCCACCGTCTGCCTAAGCGTTCGGCAACTGCTCCAGTTGTCCCAGAGCCAGCAAAAAAGTCTGCAACAATAGAGTTTTCAGAAGTAACAGAATTTATAATTCTAAGTAACAACTCTTCAGGTTTTTGTGTTGGATACCCTATTCTTTCAGGAGAGTTTCTAAATAACTTCCCTATTTCCCACACATCTTTCATTTCAGTCATTCTGTATAGACCATAAGCATCTTGCTCTATACCTAATTCTTTCGCTCTAGGTTGATTTGGATTAAAAAAATCTCCCCTTATATAGGTTTTTGCTTTTTGACTATTCCAACATAAACTATTTTTGTTTTTCGCATATAAATGAATTGTATCGTGTTTTTTTGCAAAACCACATTTTTCTGGAATTCCTCCAGTATTATATAACCAAATTATTTCATTTATGTAATTTGATTTACCCATAATTTCATCTAGTAGCAATTTCATACTATGTCCAATATGATAATCAACATGAATATAAATTGCCCCTCTTTCAGATAAAAGTTCTTTCATTAGATATAATCTTGGGTACATATATTTTAAATACGATACTGTTCCCTCTTTCCAAGTGTCAGAGTATGCAAATTGTTCCAGTACATTTGGTCTTTGTTCAATGTCACCATTAGGAAGTGTAATTTTTGTTCTGTAATCTGCTTTTGAGTCGTAGGGTGGATCAATATAAATTAAATCTATCTTCCCTCTCATAGATGGCAATCCAGTGGCTTCATCTCCATTTAAAAGAGCTTGCATAACAAGAAGATTATCGCCATAGCAAAGTCTGTTGAACCAATTTTGCCCATCAATTTCTTGATACTTGCTTTTAAACAAATTTTCTTCTTTTCTGACAGGTAGTACATATTCATTGGTTTGTAATGTGATTTTATTTCCACTATCTAAACGCTCTAATATACGTTCAACCTCTTTACGACCTTCTGCTACAATCTTTGGCAACTGCTCAATTAAACTTTCAACCATAGAAACCCCAACTATTCAATTTTATAATCTAACAAGTTTTGTCATAATACGCTGACAACTTGTCATCATATTAGAACAATAATAAAAAATATGCAAGATAGAAGATTAGAACTTCAAAAAGCTATTGCAAATGTTGTAAAAAAGCATCGTACAAAATCAATTACCAAATGTGCTGATGAAATCGGCATGGGTAAATCAATTTGGGCTGACCTCGAAAATGGGATTAAAGATCCACAAATGTCAACATTTTGGAGAATTTCAGAGGCTTTCGATATTAAACCGCATGAATTATTATCAGAAGTTGAGGAAGTTTTGGGTGAACAGTTTTCTTTTTTTGAAGATATACCAGCAAAAAAGTTCTAAAAATAATTCTAATTTGTGTGTTTAAAAATTTATAATTACCCTTTGCTACATATCCCAATTTGACCTCTCCGAGTTTACCAAATTTTGCACCAATATCATGCCTGTATATTGCAAGTGTAGAAAGAGTTTTAGACTTATTTAAAACTCTGATTTATACTTAGTTTTCTGCCCCCATTTTTCAAGATAATTGCTTATTTTTTATCTTTTGTATATTCTCTTTGGTCAAAACAGGTGTGTATTGTTTAAAGTGTTCTACAATGTTTTTAATGGTGTTATACGCAAGTTTAGAATTAGATTTATGTTGTTCTAAATATCGTTTAATCTCAGATATACTAAGTTTTTGTATAAAATAGAGGTCTAAAATATCAAAAATATTCTCGTGTACCTTGTGGTCATACTTCTTTGGTTTAACCTTGAAATACTTCAGTTGTAACATATTTGTGTACATTATACCTTTCGCAATATTGAAATTTGACCCTGCACTACCAATTATATTAGATGGGTGGAACTCTTTTGTATGCAAATCTTCACGAATTGGTAAGATAGAAGTTTTAGACCCAATTTCTACACTTGTATCATAAGTTACATGATGCCCTTGTATATTAGGTGTTAATTTAGGGTTATTATTTATAAGATATACCATTGGTAAAAATCTTTGGGTATAAATCTGTTGTGAATTATTTGTCCTGTTTAAATATAGTCCAATTTCATTGAACTTTTGGCTAAATATCTCAGGTATAGAATCAGGTTTTAATCTAAACCGTGTATAACGTTTAGGCTTTTTACCACATTTTGAAAGTGTACGTCTAATTGTCTTACACTTTGGTTCATAAGCATCATAAAATGTTATAATAATATCAGTATAATCGGATAGTTTATTCACTTTGCTAAAATCACTCAAATATGAAACAAGGATATATCTATTCTTATACTCCTGAAATACACATTCTGTTATAGGGTTGTTATATTTAGCACGTTGTTCATTGTATAAATAGGCTTTTAACTGAGTTTGTAAATACTCCTCTTCATCTTTTAAATAAGGTCGCCAGATATAAGGTTGTAAATGCAATTCTTTCAAACCCAAGATATTATCAATGTTTGTATCTTCAAGCTCTATACCAAATTCGTCTTTAAAAAGTTTTAGAATAATTTTTAGTTCATCTTCCATATTTTAATTATACAATTAGTAGTATAACGAAAATATCAATCTTAATTATTTTATAATAATTCACTAAATAAGGTGGTTTACAGGCATGTTTTTGTCAAGTCCCCCTATCTCAACACATAATGTTATAGATTTGTAATAATATCTAAAATATAGGTTATAAAAGGGATACAGCCTAATTTTATAAAGTTTAATCTAAGGGGTCTAGCAAGTGTTTTAATACGCATACTATATCATATTAAGGTTTATCATTCACAATGGTTCAAAAATGGATTTTTAACATTGATTTTGAAACTTTCAATTTTAGTCCTTATGTACCAAGGGTTTCAGAAGGCATTTTTTTAACGGTTAATGTTTAGAAGACTTACTCAAAATGTCAAATGTAACGTTTTATAAAATGGCTGTATGCATCTGATAGCAAGGCTTTCGACTTGACGTTAGATATATTATGAGGTATAATAAAAGAGTAATCTATCGAGATTACAAATAAAAACATTAAACCGACTTTGGCTAAAGTTTAATCATATAAAAAATGGGCTAAGGAGAAGTAAGCCAAAACTTCTTGACTGGTCTGTTTTTTATACCAATTTTAAGCTTAGCGGTTTAACTAACTTAAAAAAGCTATATATACTGTTGTGCAGGTATAATGGCTTAGTTTGTAGTGCACAGATAAAAAAGGAGATATCATCATGACCACACTTCTAAAGAAATCATTGGAAGTTTTAACATTAGCATTTGATAAGAATAAAGATGCTAGAAAATTAACGTGTGTACCTAAAATGGAAGAAAAAGAATCTGAAATTTCATATTTGATATATCCAGATAAGTTATACACGGTTAAAGAAACTGCAAAAATTTTAAGACTTGAAGTTTGCACTATTTATAAATGGAAATGTGAGAAAAAGATAAAAAGTACAAAAATTGGTGGAAAGTTACTTTTTAAAGGTTGTGATATTAATGAAATTTTGAAATAAGGAGGAATTATGTCCATTAGAAGACGAGGTAAAACTTGGCAAGTTGACTATACTGATATTACAGGTAAAAGAGTAAGACAATCTGGTTTTAAGAAAAAGGAAGATGCAGAAATTTTTTATGCTCAAGCCAGAGTAAATAAAAGTCAAGGTATAAGTAATATTTTGGATAAAGAGCTTACATTAAAAGATGCTTGTGATTATTTCTTAAATAAATATATGCAAATCAGAAATTTAAAACAAAAGGTTAAAGAAGAATATACCAGAGTTATTACAAAAATAATTTTACCATTCTTTGGGAATGCCAAGTTATACTTAATAAGTAAAAAAGATGTAGAAGATTTTATTTTATACCTCAAAAATGATAGACATTTGAGTTCTGCCAGTGTGGTAAAATATAAAATTTTGCTAGGTTCTATAATTGAACGTCAAGTTGAAAATGAAGCTATTTTTAAAAATGTTGTAAAACAGGTTCATTGCGAAAGTGTAGTATCAAGAGAAGCAAGAGCCTTAACACCACAAGAAGTAGTAAAACTATTTGAAACATGTAAAAAGGTTAAACCTAATTTTTACCCAATGCTTGCAACTGCTGTTTATACTGGTATGCGCAGAGGTGAATTAGTTGCTCTTATGTGGGAAAATGTAGATTTTGCTAATAATTGTATAAACGTAAAATATAGTGCATATAAAGAAAATTTATGCTCACCTAAAACAAAATCTTCTAATAGAAAATTTATTATACCATCTTGTTTAAAAAAGATTTTGAAAGAACAGAGAATAAAAACTGGTAGCAGCAAATATGTATTTCCAAATAGTAAAGGTGAAATGTACTTAGGAGATAATGTATTTAATCGCTTATTTCTTCCTGTTAGAAATGCATGTGGAATTGGTCATTTTACATTCAAAGATTTAAGACATACTTTTTCAACTTCTCTTGTCACCAATGGTGTTGACCCAAAAACGGTACAAAAACTTATGGGGCATTCTTCATCTGTTATAACTTTAGATGTTTATACCCATTCATTACAAACTTCGTATAAAAAAGTCGGAGATGTACTCAATAATTTGTACCAACAATGATGAAAATTCATGGCACAAAATGGCACAATTTAGAAAAATTACTGATATAACCAAAAAACTATAAAAATACTCAATATCCCGCAAATACACAAATAAAGAGCCTAAACGGCTCTTTTTTAATGGAGCGGGCAACGAGACTCGAACTCGCGATCTTCTCCTTGGGAAGGAGACATTCTACCACTGAACTATGCCCGCATTAAATTTTTCATCACAAGTATATCACAATTTGTGACTCATTGCCAATCGAAAAACAATTTCTAAATTTCTTTATTTCTAAAATTTTCTTGTTGAACAATACAAATCAATTTATTCAAAAAGGCTTTATATCTAGCTCTTACTGCTTCTCCTGACAAAACAATATCTGCCTCTGCCTTACAAGGTCTGATATAAATTTCAGCCTTTTGTGATGCATTCTTGTAAATTCCATCAGCTGAATCGCCTAAATCTCTTTCTTTTGCCCTTACATAAAATCTTTCTTTTTGAACATGACTTCTTACATCTACATAAATTTTAAAATCAAAAGCATCTTTAATTTTATCTGTAAGTGTAAACAATCCTTCCGAAATAACAATTTTGGAAGGATTTGCTAATGTATAATTGTCATATCTTTTTGCAGTACCTGACATGTCATATTTTGGCAAATAAACAGATTTTCCTGCTAATAATTCTTTAATATGTTTACTCATAAGTTCCAATTCAAGAGCATGAGGAACATCAAGGTCATAATTTTTTGCAAACTCTGCAAAACTACCAGCTTTTTTTACCATTTCAGAACGGTCATAATAATAATCGTCAGTATTAACTCTGGTAATTGCATCTTCTATTTCAAATTCAGTAGCAAAAGATTTGATTGTGTCAATTATATCTAAAGTAATAGTTGATTTCCCGCTCGCTGTTTCTCCCGCAATACCAATTGATGCTGAACGATTAACATGACCAAGAATAAATCTTGCTAGTTTTGAAACAACTTCTGGTTTATAGCTTACAAGAATTGAACCTTCTGAATCTAATTCTTCTTTGAAGATTTTGTTTAATCGGATTTCCACTTCTTGAACTCTATTAATTGGGGTTGAAACATACATCTTTTTAGCTTTAATTTTTGATGATGTTGATTGAGTATGATTTAGAGCGTTTACCATCTTATTCCTTTTTAAATTTTCTACTACTTTCATAGTCTTTTCATAAACTATACCAGAATTAAGTAAAAAAAAAAATATTTTTTGACTAAATATTAACTTTGGTAAATATAATTTAACAATTCATGATATAATTACACTTGAAAAACATATTAAGATGGAGTATCAACTTATGAAAACAAATACAAATTACCAAAATATTGCAGATAGTTATCTATTTTCAACTGTTGCAAAAAAAGTTAATGAGTTCGCTGCAAAATACCCTGACAAAAAAATCATCAAATTAGGAATTGGTGATGTAACACTTCCTCTATGTAAAGAAGTTGTCAAAGCTCTAAAAAACGCTTCTGAAGAAATGGGAATAAAAGAATCTTTTCATGGTTACGGACCAGAACAAGGTTACGAATTTTTGAAAACTAAGCTTCAAAAATATTACGAAACCCACGGAGTAAATCTTGATAATGACGAAATTTTTATCTCTGACGGAGCTAAATCAGATTTAGGTAATATTTTAGACCTATTTGCCGTTGATAATACCGTTCTTGTTCCAGATCCAGTTTATCCTGTTTATGTTGATACAAATATCATGGCAGGAAGAAAAGTTGTTTATATTGATGCAAATGCTGACAACAACTTCTTACCACTTCCAGATAAATCAATAAAAGCAGACATAATTTATATTTGTTCTCCAAACAATCCTACTGGAGCTGTTTATAACAAAGAACAATTAAAGGCTTGGGTTGATTATACAAAAGAAAATAAATCAGTAATTCTTTTTGATGCCGCATATGAATGTTTCATCACAGACGAAGAACTCCCAAGAAGTATTTTTGAAATTGAAGGAGCTAAATCTTGTGCAATAGAATTCTGTTCCTTCTCAAAAATGGCAGGCTTTACAGGAACAAGATGTGGCTGGACAGTTGTTCCAAAAGAACTCGAAAACGGATTGTTAAACAAAATGTGGCTTAGACGTCAAACAACCAAATTCAATGGAGTTCCATATATTGTTCAACGAGGAGCAGAAGCGGTATTTAGCGAAGTTGGGCAAAAAGAAATTCAAGAAAATCTAAATTATTACAAAGAAAATGCAAAGATTATTTCAGATGTACTTAAAAAACATAATATCTGGCACATTGGAGGTCAACACTCTCCATATATTTGGTTAAAATGCCCTAACAACATGAAGTCTTGGGAATTTTTTGATTACTTACTCGAAAACATTCAAGTAGTGGGAACTCCAGGCTCTGGGTTTGGCAGAAATGGAGAAGGCTACTTCCGCTTAACCTCATTCGGAAGCAGAGAAAATACCAAAGAAGCAGTTGAAAGAATGGATAAATTATTTAAATAATATACCATTACAACATAATAAATTTTAGAAGCGTTGGATAAATATCCAACGCTTTTTAGTTACAAAAATTAAAAATATTGAAATTATTTTATTATTTTATGTATAATCATTGTTAACAAATTTAGTGTTTTTAGATATTAGGAGAAAAGATGATTACAAAAGAAGTTAACGATTGGCTTAGAAAAGTTGAAACTAGAAACTACTCTTCTTGGGAAATTATGGAAGAATTTTCTAAATTCCATAAATATTTAACAAAAGACGAAGTTTTACAAATTAAAAAACGCTTAGAGTCATCTGTTAAAAAATAATATTTTCATAAAAAGTGCAAAATATGTTATAATAAGAATATAGTTTGAAGAGGTTTCTTGATGTCTTATTATGATGATTTGCTGGAAAAAATTCCTAAAATAAAAAAAGTTTTAGATACTGACAAAAATTGCACAATTTACCACTATACAAAACCTGAAAAGTTATTGAATATCTTATCAGGAGGGACTTTGCGTTTTTCTAATGCTCTATATCTTAATGATAAAGAAGAAATCGCTTATTCTTACCGTTTAATAGTTAAATTGATAGATGAAATTCCTGAACTTAATCCCGATTTATTTGGAAAAATCAAAACCCATTTTAGTAACAAGTACAAACACATTGTCGATGGCGAAAATGATTTTCGTAATAAACTAGAATATTTCACAACTTCTTTTTCAACAGAAAGTGATAACCTAACTCTTTGGAACAACTATGCAAAAGGGAAAAATTATACTGGCTATAATATTGGGTTTGACAAAAAGAAACTCATTGATGAAATGACTGAAAACAAATACCTTCCAGTTTTTGGAAGTGTTATATATGACAAACAAAAACAGATTAAAATAATTCACGCAATTTTTAAAAAGTGGAATATGCTTTTTAACCGAGCGTTGAAATGTAAAAAGACTAATGAAGTTAAATTATTTGATATTTTATTTGAGCTTATTGATGTTTTAAGTATTGTGAGTATATTTTTCAAAAACCCTCAATTCAAAAATGAACACGAATACAGAATCGTTATTGTAAATGCCTTTGGCGTAGAAAATTCTAAGCCAACAAAAGTAGTAGAAAAAAATGGATTATTTGTACCATATTTAGAATACAAATTTTCTAAAGAATCCGTGACATCCATAAACATTGGTCCAACTTTTGATGAAAATATTTTCTACACAAGTACAAATAGAATGCTCTTGAATTTTGGATATGAAGACAAAGAAGTTTGTCGCTCTAAAATCCCATTAAGATACTAATCCCCAATTGTTCAATATAAATATTTTAAACTTGAGATAAAATAAACTTACCGAAAATGGAGGTCATTGTGCTAGTAGAATTAAATAATGATAATTTTGAGAATGAAACTTCTAAAGGATTAAAACTTATAGAATTTTATACCACTTGGTGTACATATTGCAGAAATCAAAGGATAGAACTTGAAGGATTTAAAGAATCTGATATGTGGATTGGTTTGGTTGACGGAGATGAATGCCCAAATTTAGTACAAAAATTTGGGATTAACGGGTTCCCAACATTCATTCTTCTCAGAGACGGAGAAAAAATTGCTCAATTTGTCGGGTTCCACGAAAAATCCCAATTACTAAATAGATTAATGGATTACATTAAGTAACCTTATTCAAATCTCTATCAATCAAATAAACTTCACCAGTGTTATGGTCAAAGTGACATTTTGCGATATATAAATCACCACTATCAACAGCAGATTTAATTATTTCAGAATTCTGCATGATATAATCCTCAACCCACACGGTATGTTTTCGTGCAAATTTGTTATTACATCCCATTTGACCAGCATGGTCAATTACTGGATATACACATTTTAGAATTGATTGAAAATTATCTGTCATTTCAGGATAATGCTCGTTTGCATAAGACATTACGCCACAATCATCATGACCTAACAATATCAAAAGAGGAACATGGAGTTTTTTCACTGCATATTCAAGACTTTCCAAGATGTTTGGCCCAACAGTAATTCCTGCAACCCTAACAACAAAAAGTTCTCCTATTCCGCAATCAAAAATAATTTCTGGAACAACCCTGGAATCAGAACAACTTAAAACACAAGCGTAAGGTTCTTGATATAGAGCGAGTTTTTGTAATGTTGAAAGGCACATATTTTTTGCAGTCGGAGTACCATTTATAAAATTTTTATTTCCCTTTAATAATTTATCTAATTCATTTTGTGCTTTTTCTGGTATATTCATTTTCAGTTCTCCCTTTTTCACATTTTATAAAATGATAACAAAGTTGTCAAAAAATTTTTACACTAAAAATCGATTAATTGAATGAATAAAAAAAAGTAAATATGTTTTATACTAAAAACGTTGTAGTATAGCATATTTTATAGGTTGGATTATGATAGATAATTTTTTATTACTTAAATTGAATCGTTCTATTTGGATTTCTCTATTAGACCAAGAAAAAATTATAGAAGGAATCAACTACTTTGAAACCTACATGAACAACCTTGCCTCAATTCAAACAGACAAAAACTACGCAAAACCCGTTTCTGAAGAAATGGGAGCTTGCGAAGCATTGTTCATAATGAAAATGTTAGAAATTGCAGACAAATTTTTTGAGAAAAAAGATTACTCTAACGCCTTGATTTGTTATACAGCATTATTCAAATATTGCCAAGAAGACGTAGATCTTCTAAAAAATTATATTGAATGTTTAAATCAACTCAAACTTTATGACTTGGCAACAGAGTTAATTAAACACCTCGAACAAACAGTACCCGAGGATGAAGATGTTTATAAATTTTTGGCTGATGTTTACGACAAAAAGAATGATTGTCAAAAAACTATTTTCTTTATGGAAAAATATTTTAATGCTCCAGATTGCGTACCATCAGCACAAGATTACAATTTGTTAGGTTGTTATTATAACAAGTTATATTCTCAACAAATGACAGATATTTCTCTAGCGAAAAAATCCATGGACTGTTTTGTTAAAGCTTCTGAACTTGAGCCAAATACAAAACTTTATGCCAAAAATGTTACCATCTTGGCTGTCAGAATTAACGATTCTGAAACAGGGAAAAAATATTGGAATAGAGTTTTTGAACTTGGAAAGATTAATAATGATGACAAATATGACTACGCCGCTTTTTGTTTAAGACGTTCGGATTTTGATGGATGGAAAAAATACTTTGGTTCAAGATTTCAAAAAGAAACAAATCCTACCGCATTTCCAAAACTTTCAAAACAAGAATGGAAAGGCGATAAAAGCTTATATAACTCAACAATTCTGGTATATTTTGAACAAGGCTTTGGAGATACATTCCTTATGTGGGGTTATATGTCAAGACTTGTTAAAATGGCAAAACATGTTATTTTCGTTGTTCAAGATGCAATTTATCCACTGCTAAAAGATAATGATTTAGGAGTAGAAGTTTTATCAAAAAGTTCAACCGACCTTAGTAAGTTAAAATATGACTGTTGGATTCCTTCAATGTCAATCCCAGTAGCATTAAACCTTGAAAAAGATAACATTTCAGTTGGAGAAGGCTTTATCAAAGTTAAAGAAGAAGAAATTCAAAAAGCAAAAGAAAAATATTTTAATACAGACAAATTAAAAGTCGGAATTAGCTTCAAAGGAAGTCCTATCGGCAATCATTTTAGAGATATCCCAATTGACGAATTTTTGATGCTAGATAAGCTAGATAATATAGAAATTTATTCTTTGACCAAAGATATTCCAGACGATGCGTTTGAATGTTTTAAAAGCCACAAAGTACACAATATAGCAAAAGACTTCAAAAATTTTGAAGACACGGCAGCAGCAATGATGAACTTGGATGTTGTAGTGACAGCTGATAACTGTTTATTAAACCTCGCTGGAGCATTAGGACTAAAAACATTCGGATTATTTAATTGGCAATACGAATTCCGTTGGTATAATTTAGCAGGAAAAGATTCTGGATGGCTAACCTCTGTTAAACCATTTATTTGTCCTAAAATTTCAGACTGGGCTGCCCCAATGAGTAAAATTGTTAATGAAATAAAAACAATAAAATAATTTATTTTTCAGAATTATTCAACTCCGCAAACTTTGCTTCCATAGTCGGATTATTTCTTGTTAAGCGTTTAATTGTTAAATCTTCCGCTTTATTATTCGCAAGACGAAGATTGTTTTCTGAGGACAATAGAGCTTCTTTTGTTTTTTGTAAATGATCTATCGTTTTATCAATTTCTTCAATTGCAGTCTTGAATTTTCTACTAGCAAGTTCATAATTTTTGGCAAATTTTTCTTTAAAATCATTCATCTGAGCCTCAAAATTAGAAACATCAATATTTTGAGCCTTAATTACAGCTAATTCCTTTCGATATTCTAAAGAATTTAAAGATGCATTACGCAACAATGTAATTATAGGAATAAAAAATTGAGGACGAATAACATACATTTTAGGATAACGATGCGACATATCCACAATTCCAGAATTATATAATTCATTTTCTGGTTCTAATAATGATACAAGAACAGCATATTCACATTTTTTTTCTCTGCGGTCTTTATCTAATTCTTTCAAAAAATCTTCATTCTTCTTTTTGGTAGAAGTTGAGTCCATTTCGTTTTTCATCTCAAACATTATTGAGATAAATTCCCCACCTTCAGGGTCACTTTCTCGATAAATATAATCCCCTTTACTACCAGTTTTTGCATCATTATCTTTTTCAAAATATGCTCTTTGAAATCCAGTCGCTCTTAGCTTATTAAATTCAATCTCGCAATGTTGTTCAAGACTCTCTCCAACCATTTTAGTTGAAAGTTTCGCCTTAAAATCTTTGTATCTCGCAATTTCTTCATCTTTAAATCTAAGTTTTTCTTCATATTGATCTTTCAAAGACTGCTCTTTTAATTGGGATTCTTTTTGAGTTAATTCTTTTTCGTTATTAAGTTTTGCAATACAAGTATCTTTTTCAGAAAGTTCTGTGTTCATTTTGTTAACAAGTTTTGTTAATTCAAGTTCTTTATCTTTATCAAAACTTGCCAGCTTATTTTTCAATTCAACTATTTCTTTATCTTTTTGGGCAATAGTTTCACTAATTTCAGACTTTTTAGATATTTGTTCCGTCGTAATATCAGCTTTCAATTTTGCAATTTCAGAATCTTTTTGTATAAGTTTTTCACTTAAATCCTTTTCAATAGCAAGTTTAGCCAACTGAACAGCATTATCTTTCTCCAACTCAAACTGAACTTCTCTACTTTTCAATTCTTTAGAGAACTCTTTATCACGAACTTGTTGAACAATTGCTGAATACCCAGATTCATCAACTTGAAAAACTTCACCACATTTTGGACACTTAATTTCTTGCATAATTTTCACCCTTCCAAAATAATATTAACATTATTACTAAATTATGAAAAGAGGTAATTAAGCTGTTTTCTCTGAAGCTTTTTCTTCTTGTTTATATTGTGCAAAATTTTCCATTTTTGAATGCTGTTTATTAAAATAATCCATTTGTGGTTTTACACACTTTTTAATAATAATATTTTCAGTAAACATATCAATAGGTTTTACAGTCAACAATAATACAGCAAAAGAACCCAATGATTTCCAAGCTTTTAGTTTGAAAATTTGTTTATCAAGGTTCGCACCTAAAGCCTCTTTATTTGTACAAGACTCTAAAACTTTTGTAAATTCTCGTTTCGCAAAGGCTTTTAACTTTTCAGGTTCTGTATTTGCAATAGCACCACGCTTACAATTCGCCAATAACTTGTCATATGTTTTAACAAAAATATTTTTGTTTTTGTATGCTTCTTTTTTATCTTTTGAGAAGATTTCAAAATTTCGTACAAAATTATCTACAATATCTTCTTTGTTTCGTGCGGTATTAAAAATATCATGTTCCGCCGCATGATGTTTGATAAAACGAAGAGTTTGTTCTTTCGCATTTGTAGAAATTTTTTCTCCTCTATATTTATCTATTTGAGAAAAAGCACTCTGCCCAATATGACCAAACGTAGCAGGTAAAATTATACTTGCAAAAGCTTGGAACACAGCTTGAGAAAATGCTCTTGGACCATTTGGGTCATATTTATTTCCCTTATTTTTGTACTTATCATAAACATCTGCACCGAAATACATCAACGATGGAACCCAGAAAAGTCTTGATGCAGTTGGAGCAATTTCACTAATCGCAACACCAATATCATTTGTATAACCCAAACCTCTCATTGGCCAATTCGCTAATGGATCAACATATTTCTTTTCTTTTTTATGACCTTTTTTATTCTTATCAACGACCTGAGCTTCTGCTTTTTGAGCTCCAAAACTAATAGTGTTCATTGAGGTAATTTTCATTTTCTTCTCCAAGATTCCTTTTCGGTTAATGTGAAATTTTACAATTCATTTTCGTAGAACTCAATCATATAGCAAACATAACTGAGTTTCAAATTATTTTCTACGCTTGTAACAAATTTTTAACAGTTTAAGGATTCTAAATACATCCCGTATCATCTAACAAGTTATCACTATTTGCAGAAGCAACAGCCATCTGGTCACAACGCTCATTAAATTCATGCCCGTTATGTCCCTTAACCCAAATAAATTTAACACTGTGAGGTTCTTTGGCCTTCAACAAGCGTTTCCATAAATCCTGATTTTTTACGGGCTGTTTATTTGAACCTTTCCATCCTCTTTTAATCCACCCATCAATCCATTTTTGATTAAATGCATCAACTAAATATTTTGAATCAGAAGTCAATTCAACAGTACTTGGCTTTTTTAACGCTTCCAACCCAACAATTGCAGCTAAAAGTTCCATCCTATTATTTGTCGTAACTTTATAACCTTGAGTCAATTCTTTTTTGTGAACATTCCCATTTTCATCCTCGGCATACAAAATAGTTCCATAACCACCTTTACCTGGATTGCCACTACAAGCACCATCTGTATAAATTTTTATTATCATTATTTATTATTCCTCTTCTGTAATATCCCATCGTTCTAAGATGTCATCAGGTATTCCATCTAAAAATCTAGATGGTTTTGACAATACCATATTCATAGAATAATCGTACATATCTACGGGATAAGTAATGTACAAGTTATTTTTAGCACGTGTCGTTGCCACATACATAAGCCGAAGTTCTTCATCCATTTCTTCTTCCGAATTGAATGAATATGCACTTGGGAATCTCCCATCTACGGCACCAATTATAAAAACACTGTCCCACTCTAAACCTTTTGCAGAATGGATTGTAGAAATTGTTAGAGCTTCATCATCAGAATTCTTTTTATACATTCCCTCAACACTCGCATCTGGAGGTTCTAAAGCTAAATCGCTAATAAAATCTTCTAAATTGCTATATTGGGTTGATAAATATTCAAAATGATCCAAGTCCTTTTCTCTTTTTGAAAAATCATCATATTTATCTTTCAAGATTGGGCGATAGTAATTTATTATGGCAGAAACAATTTCTTCGGGCTTTTTGGTTGTAGAATAATCTCGAAGTTGTCCAAGAGTGTTAAATAAAGGAGTTAAACTTTGAGATTTATTAGAAGGCAAAAGCTTAATATCGGGTTTTAAATCTCCTTTTATTATTGGCATTATATTATTGACAGTAGATGCCCCAACTCCTTTTAAGAGAAGTAAAATTCTTGTTAAACTTATCACATCATCTGGATTTAAAATAACTCTCAAATGAGCCACAACATCTTTTATATGAGCTGTTTCCATAAATTTTGGGCCACCAAATTTTTGAAAAGGAATAGCTCTTTTTGAAAGCTCAATCTCTAAGTTATACGACATTCTTGCATTTCTTGTTAATACACAAATATCAGATAAGCTTATATCTTCATCCAAAAGCTCCAAAATTCTTTGGCAAATAAAATCTGCTTCCATCTGAGTATCTTTTGCACAAATTAAAGCTGGAACTTGTGGAGATACTATATTTGAAAATAAATTTTTTGTATATTTTTCTTTTGCCTTTGAAATAATTTCATTTGTCAATTTCAAAATATTTTGGGTACTACGATAATTTTGCTCAAGTTTTATAATTTTTGTATTTTCAAAAAGTCTTGGGAAATCTAAAATATTTCTAAAATTTGCCCCCCTAAAAGAATAAATACTTTGGGCATCATCGCCTACTGCCATAATGTTATTATGTTCAGAAGCCAAAAGTCTTATTACATCTGCTTGAAGCGTATTCGTATCTTGATACTCATCAACCATAATGTATTTATATTCATTTGATAATCTTTTTCGAAGCCCATCATTATTTTCAAGCAGTAATTTTATATACAAAAGCAAATCATCATAATCAAGAACAGAATTTTCTCTTTTATACGCAACATAAGCTTTATGAACTTCAATAATTTTATCTTCACAATGTGCAAACTGAGGGAATTCATCAGCGATAATTTGTTTTGTTGGAGTAACTTTATTTATACTTTTTGAATAAATATCTAAAAGTGTAGATTTTTTAGGAAACCTTTTCTCCTTTTTAGGAAATAATTGCCCAACAATATGATTAATCACATCCTCACAATCAGCCCGATCCATTATTGTAAAATTGTTCTTCAATCCTAAAAGTTTAGAATATTTTCTCAAAATTATATTTGCAAAAGAGTGGAATGTTCCTCCTGCCACTTTTTCGCACCTATTATCTAAAACAATTGTTGCTCTGGATAACATTTCTGCTGCGGCTTTTTTGGTAAATGTTAAAAGCAAAATATTTTCAGGCTTAATACCATCTTCAATTAATCTAGCAACTCTATACGTTAAAGTTTTAGTTTTCCCAGAGCCAGCACCCGCAATTACCAAAATAGGACCATCTTTAGATTTAACAGCCTCCAATTGAGCTTCATTTAAATCTTCCTCATAATTAACTTTGTAATCAGTTTTTATTACTGGTCGCTTTTTAAGAACATACTTTTTTCGTTGAGTATCTTTTGTTGTAATAATCTCTTCTGGCATAAAATCCCCTACCCGCTTATTATAGTTCACTTTAATAATGTTTTTCAATATTCCTTTGTAAAGTTTTAATAAGGTTAACGCTTTTTTATTAAATTTTTATCTCCAAAAAACCGACACTATAAAATGTGTAAAAGAAAAAGAAGAGAGTGCTTATGAAAAAAATGTTCGCATTTTTTAGCTTAGTATTTCTATGGGTTTACAGTTGTAATTTCGCCATTGGATACACTGGAAAATGGTTTAATCCTAGAATAATAAAAACATATATTCAACCTAATCACAAATACTCTGTAATGATGGAGCATAGCTTTTCGGAATGGGATAGATTAACAGGTGGTCGCATCAGATTCAAATTTGTGCAATCTCCTAACACTGCACAAATACAAGTGGTATTTGTAAAACAAATTAAATCTCATGATAGAGCAATAGGATTAACAAAATCAACCGTAGTTGGTAATAATAAAAAAATGGCAAAAGCGATAATTTATATTGCAGAGAAGGATAGACAAGGTCGAACTCTTCGAAAAGATGAAGCTTATACCACAATGCTCCACGAGGTTGGACACGCAATAGGGTTAGAGCATTCTTCAGACCCCAAAAGTGCAATGTATTATGCAGAAAATGACATACAAGAAATTTCAAAAAACGATTTGAAACAATTGAAAAAACTATATGGATGGGATTAATATGAAAAGATTTATATTAACACTTGTACTAATTTTATGTTTTCTTATTTCTACAACAACGAGTATTTTTGCAAACAACGTAAACGTACAAAGACGATGGAGAAACCCACAACAAATTTATACATATGTTCCTTCGGGAAGCAGAAACTCCGAACTTATGAAAGAAGCATTTGCTTATTGGATGAAAGTAACTAATGGCAAAGTTAGGTTTATTTATGTAAACGAAGCACAAAAAGCACAACTGAGAGTTCGATTTGTCAAAGATGCCTCTGTATCTTCAAATCACGACAACGCTTTAGGTGTTACATATTATAAAAAAGTAAAAATGATTTGCAGTGAAAGATCTTGCACTCAGTATATGGTTTTGACAACAATTGACATAGCCGATAATGCACCGAATGGAGCATTGCTAAGAAAAGATGCCGTATTTAGAATTATGGTTCATGAAATTGGTCATTCTCTTGGGCTTCCACACAGTTCTGACAGAATGAGTGTTATGTATCCTACAAAATTAAGTCGAAACCAGACTTTAGCTAAATCCGATTTCGACTCACTTGCAAAACTTTATGGTTGGAAAAAGTTCTAATCATTAAATCTTCTATTCATATATGACCAGCCATTAACATGATACAAATTACTAATATCTTTTTTCAAGATATCTTGTTTTTCGTTAACAGGCATATTCATAATACTTGAACCTTTTCTAGCAGATTCTTGTAGTCCTAACGCATGACCAATTTCATGCAACATAGTTGTATATACTAAATCATTTGAATACTTTTTATTCCCTTTTGTAGCCATTCTAATTTCAGCTTTAGTAATCATGCCTTTTTTAATGGTAATTTTGTTAGAACCCAAAGGACCATCTGAACCATCAACTTTTTCTACAAAAGCAACGTCTATATCAGCAGGTCCTTTTGCAACAAATTGGAACTTTAATTTTCCTGAACTCATACTCTGCCATTTTTCAAAAGCATGACGCATAGTTTGAGCCTTTTCATCCTTTGGAATATACACAGTAATTGGAGATTTTGTCCAATGTGGATAAGTTTTTGTTTCCGCATTTGCGAAATTTACAAATGTCATCACAAAAACGAATAATGAAAATAAACCTACTAAAATCTTTTTAATCATTTTTCTTCCCCTTTTTGAGATAAATTATATGCTATTAATTTTTAAAAATCAAATAATTTAATTCTTTATGCTAACATTACAATGAAAGGAAGAGAATGTATGAAAAGCGAAAAAGAAAAAATGATTAACGGGGAAATTTATCAACCTTTTTGTGAAGAATTAGAACAAGATAGGTTTAGAGCAAAAGAGCTATGCTTAAAATATAATTCTCTTCACGCAAATCAAAAAGAAGAAAAACAAAAACTTCTGCAAGAAATTCTTGGGAATGCAGGAGAAAATAGCGTAATTGAACCAAATTTTTTCTGCGACTACGGATATAATATTGAATTTGAGGGATTTGTTTATGTAAACCATAACAGTGTATTTTTAGATTGTGCAAAAATTAAAATTGGGAAGAATACTTTTATTGGTCCTAATTGCGGACTATATACTGCCGTTCATCCAACAAATGCAAAAGAAAGGATTGAAGGCAAAGAATGGGCTGAACCAATAACAATTGGAGAAGGTGTTTGGCTTGGAGGAAATGTTGTTGTCCTTCCTGGAGTCAAGATTGGAGATAGAGCGGTTATTGGTGCTGGTTCTGTTGTAACAAAAGATATTCCAGCGGATGTTGTAGCCGTTGGAAATCCTTGTAAAGTTATTAAAAACATTGAAAACTAATCTTTATCAGTAGAAAAAGAATATATTATCTCTCTATTATATTCTTCACCTTGTTTTAATAACCCTTTTTCTGCAAATTCTTTAATGTTAATTGCATTGGGATAAAACTGTGGTTCAACACAAAAAGAGGAACGCTTTTCATATCTACTGCCAGATTTTCCAACTGGTTGAGCTGATTTTCCTAAGTGGTTCGCACTATAAAATTGAAAACCTGGAAGATTTGTAGAGACTTTCAATTTAATTCCAGTTTTTGGAGATTTAACATTAGCAACTTCTACCAAACTTTTACCATCATAATCATCAATACAATAGTTTTGGTCAAACCCAGAACCTATACTCATCTGTTCGTGTTCCAAATCTATCACATCCGCAATTTTGTGTGGAGTTTTGAAATCAAATGGAGTATTCTCAACATCGATAAGCTCTCCTGTCGGAATTGCTATCTCGTTAGTTCTTGTAATTTTTGAAGAATTTGGCAATGTTACAATATGCTCATACACAGAATTTTCTTGAGTATTTTCTGCCCCATCAAGATTAAAATAAGTATGATTTGTCATATTGATAACAGTATCTTTATCAGATTTTGCCTTGTATATTATATGCAAATTATTATCATTATCAAATTTATAAGTTACACTAGCATCAACATTCCCAGGATAACCACTTTCCATATCTTTTTTAGAATATGTAAATTCAATTCCATCTTTTAAAACATTGGCTTTCCAATTTTTTGTATCAAAACCTTGAGTTCCCCCGTGAGAGTGAGATTTCCCATTGTCTTTATTACATTCTAAGGTATATTCTTCTCCATTAATAGAAAATTTTCCATCACTAATTTTATTTGCATAAGGTCCAATTGTTCCACCTGCATGACCAACAGGAGATTCTTCATAAGGAGTAACGTTATCATAACCTTGGGTTACATCTTTGATTTTACCATCCTTATCTGGAATTTTTATCCCAGTAATAGTTGCACCAAATGTAGATAAATCAACACTAGCACCATTTTTATTGGTTATAGTATATAAAGTTGCTTCTTCTCCAGTTTTTTTAATTGTTCCAAATGATTTTTTTTCGATTTTTAATCCTTCATACTTATTATCAACATTAGAACTATCCACTTTTACACTTTTAGTAAAAGTATCTTTTTCTAATTGTCCAGTAAACGCAACTGATTGCTGAATAATTCTATGTGGTGTATTGATATTTGAATTGAATTGTATGTGTGGATTAAAATCTATTGGCATAATTACTCCTTTTTTCTTCAATTATAAATTAAAAATATCAAAAGAAATAATTTTGCTAAATTACTTATGATAATTATGCCTTATTTCTTCAATACTATCACCGCCAAATTTCAGCAAAATTTCATTTACTAAAACCCAAGCAACTCTGGATTCTGCGACAACAGAACAAGCTTCAACAGCACAAACATCCGAACGTTCAAAATGTGCTTCTGTTGGTTGAAGAGTTTTGGAGTCAATACTTTTCAATGGTTTTTTCATTGTTGGAATAGGTTTCATAACAGCAGAAATCACTAAATCTTGACCATTAGTCATTCCTCCCTCAATTCCTCCTGCATGATTTGACGTACGACCAATTTCACCATTTTCTAAAGTAAACTCATCATGATAAGTACTTCCATAATACCCTAAAGGATTTTCCCCTATTTCAACAGCTTTTACAGCAGGAATACTCATGACAGCTTGAGCTAATCTTCCATCAATACCTCTATCCCAATGCACATGAGAACCTAAACCTATTGGCAAATTTTTATACACAACAACAAATTTTCCGCCAACAGAATCCCCATTTTCTTTTGTGAGGTCAATTTCTTCTTTGAATTTATCACAACAACAAGCCGTTCCAATTTGAGTAATTTCAGATGAACATTCAATTCCAAATTCTTTTAAAAATAACTTTGCAACCGCACCAACAGCAACCTCTATTGCTGTTTTTCTCGCACTTGAACGTTCCAAAACATTACGTAAATCTGATTGATTATATTTTACACAACCAGCATAATCTGCATGACCAGGGCGGAAAGTGGAAAAAGCTTTTTCATCTGTTACATCTTCTGGAGCAACACTCATAATTTTTTTCCAACTTTCAAAATCTCTATTTTTAACTACAAGAGTAATTGGAGAACCTAACGTCTTACCAAATCTTACGCCAGACATAATCTCCACAGTATCAGATTCAATCTGCATTCTAGCCCCTCGACCATAACCTTGCTGACGACGTTTAAGTTCACTATTTATAAAATCAATATCGATATTTAAACCAGCAGGAAGCCCTTCAATTATTGCGGTTAAGCATTTGCCATGACTTTCTCCTGCTGTTAAAAATCTAAATTTTTCCATTATTCTTCACCTTTATCTTGCATTTTAAGAAATGTTTGTACCTTTGTTTGCATCATTTCTTCTGTAATTTTTGGCCCGTCGCTCGTTGGAGTGACTATTTGATACATCTTGAGCCAATAAGTTTCTTTTATCGGCTGTCGTTCCGCACTAATTTTTACCCCATTTGGAACTTCTTGTACAATTATATTTTTGTATCTATTCTTGTACTTTCTAATCTTAGCAGTTTTCTGCCCTATTTTCAATTCTTTGAAAAATCTTTTTGCTGGCACTTTTACAGAAACCGTTTCACCAGTAGGCTTTACGACCTCTCGAATAATATTTGCATCTGGAGAATACAAGTCCAAAAGTTTTTCATCGTAAGAATTTGCATAATTTTGGTATTGATTAAAAAAATTCATCCCATCCTTTGTTGTGTAAGCATAAACATCCGAAAAGGTTAAAATCATTCCAATTATCGGTAGTACAATTTTCAATTTTCCCATATTTAATCCTCCCTTTTTATGAACAGATTAAATATCCCCATCAAAATTCACATTACCCGATTACATATTCACTTGTAGAATTAATTTAATTTTCAATATATTATTATTTCTGGAGGTAAAAAATGAAAAGAATATTGATAGTCGATGACGTTCCTGGCTGGGTGAGATTTCACGAACAAAATATTCGCCATCTTAATATCCCAAATATTGAAATTGATACCGCAAATTCAGCCAGAGAAGCATTATCAAAACTAGAAGCGTCTATCGATAATCCTTACGATGTTATTTTTACTGATTTGCAAATGGAATCAGATTTTTTACCTAAATATGCAGGAGAATGGTTAATAGAACAAATCAAAACATTCAAAGAATATAATTCCACAAAAATCGTAATTATATCAGCTTCTCCAAATATCAGAATAATCGCTGAGAGAAATCAAGTCTTATATTTATCAAAAACAATTGCGAGAAATGCAGATTCCGAAAGTTACAGAGCTTTTTTAGAATACTAACAAGGCAAATTTTCTAATAATTCCTGCAATTTTAAATTGCCTCCACCTCGGCCAATTCCGTTAAAAGTAGTATCAATTGTATAGCAGCCCAATTCAGCAGCTCTCAAGCTATTTTCAAGAGCCAAACCCAATTCATTATGAGCATGAAAACTAAGTTTTTCATAACCAATTGTCTTTAATTTATTATAATATTTTTCAATATCTTCTGGCTTTAAAGCACTATAACTATCCGCAAAATAAAGACTTTCTAAAATGTTTTTATTTTTCCATTGAAATAATTCAATATATCCATCAGCTCCAACATTTTGAATTTCCATAAGCTGAATAAATATTTTGTATCCTTTTTTGTGCAAATCTTCTGCAACCTTTAAAGATTCAGCAATTTTATCAGGGTGACAAGCAATTCTTACAAAATCTATAAAATCGTTGCTTTTATTTGGGAAATCATTAGCATTGTACCTCTTATAATCAGTCATTACTCCCAATTGCAAATCACCTTTAACTTCATAGAATGGTTTCAAAAACTCTGGAGAACACGTATAAAACGGGCCTTTACCCTCAATATCAACATGATTTCTATAACCAATTTCATAATAAGAAACATTTGACTTATTCAAAAATTCCATCAATGTTTTCACAAAAACATCTTCAAAGTTCCATTTTGTTTCATGACCGCCATCACGGGTCGTACAATCTAAAATCTTAACCATACGAATATTCTATCATGAAATTCCTACCAAGTTAGGTAATTTATTTTAAATTTTGAAGACTGAACATGAGGTTAATCAAAAAGGGGTTATTATGAAAAGCAATATTTTTAAATCTACAATTATTGAAATGAAAGAATTAAATAATTTATTTATCGAAATGACAGCACAAAGCTGTAATCAACACTGCAAACACTGTTATATAGAAATTCCTCAGTACAAAAGAATTCACGACTACATAAATATTGACATAATTAAACAAGCACTAAACGATACAACTAATGACAATATTGAATGTATTTATCTCACAGGAGCAGAGCCAATGACTCATCCTGACTTCAATGCAATTTTGAGGCTATGTTTAAAACGTTCAAATGTTTGTATCTGCACAAATGGTTCTTATATCAACGAGAAAAAAGCACGGTTTTTGAAAAAAGTTGAAGAAGAATCAACAAATGAATTAATTTTTAAAATAAGTATTGACCACTTTGACGAAATTAAAAATGATGATGTTAGATATCGTGGAGCGTTCCGCCAAGCTATTTTTGCAATAAAACATTTGCTAAAATATAACTTTAATCCAATAATCGCAGTAACAAATTACTATAACTTAAGTCCAGAAGAATGGTGGGAAGGGTTTAATTCTCTTTTTAAGAAACATAACTTTGATATGGATAAATCCAATTTGCAAATTGTACCATGGCATAATAAAATTGAAACTTTTGAAGGAGAAATAGAATCAAATTACGACAATTTTGACTGCGTCAATGGTAGAATTTTAACAGCCAATGGAATTTACACTTGTCCATTTTTAGCAAATGATTATAGAGGACGATGCGGAAGCTCTTTTAATGATTATACAAAAAGAAGCTCGCTAGAAACGAGCTTCTGTAATACTTGTGCAAAATCAAAATCTCCAATGTTTGGAATTGATTTTTCTAAATTTGAATAATTATTTTTGAGCGTACAATTTAACCTTGAAGTTAATCAACAATACTCTTTTGTTCTTTTTGTAAGGTACAATCTCAACAGATTGAATATCCAAGAAGTGATCATGCTTGTACATTTCTTTCAAGAAATTATCATAATTTGAATAGTTAGCAATCATTTCCATATTCAAACGAGCAACATTATATTTATCCTTTGCACCTTGAACAAAATTGTCATCTGCTGGATCATAATCATATTTGATAGAACGAACTTTGATTTGATTAGCTCTAACAAGTTGCAATACTTCCGCAAATTCACCTGCAATAACAGCTTCTGTATCCATACCAGATTCTATTGGTTTATAAAAAGGCTTACCGCTTGTCTTGTTCTCAGCTTCTTTAGCTTTTTGTTCAGCTTCTTTCTTTTTATATTCTTCCAATTTTTGAGTCTTCTCTTCAACAGTAGCTTGTTTTTGAGCAACTTCTTCTTTAACCGCCATATAGCTTTGAACATTAGTAGAGATTTGAGAACCTAAATATATTGCTCCTCCCAATGTTGCAACTAATAATAGTATAGGGATTAAAAATGGTTTTAATTTTTCACTATTCATTTATTATATTCCTTTTTGAATTTTAGTTATCTGATGGAGTAGCGTTAGAATCTCCACTTGAATTTTGTTGGTTATTATTACTATTGTTATTATCTTGAGAATTGTCACTTCCGCCATTTGAATTATTATCATTATTTTGACCATCTTTCTTAGGTCCAGAAGTTAATTTATCCATAAATGATTTTAATTGAGAATCATTCATATTTGTAATTTCAAATACGTATGGAGCATTATCAATTGTAGAAGCTGTACTTGTAACAATTTTATCTAAAGAACCAGATTTCAAATCAAGTTTGCTTAAACGCAACTTTGATTCTACCATTGAATCTTTCAAATTTTTGAAGAATACATAAACATCCTCAACTGAATCTGCACAACCTTTGATATCAATCATTCCATCATCGCCAGTCATAAAGTATGTCAAATACAAGTTCTTAGGGATTGATTCACCTAATGCAGCATAAGCAATAATCTTAAGACGATTGTTTTTAAGAACTTTTTCAATTTCCGCCAATGGATCAAATTGAACTTCGCCATTTTGAGCTTCATACTGTTTGATTTGATTATCCAAATCCGTAATTTGAGTATCTAAATCCGCACTCTTTTCGAGCATTTTGTTGTTCATATTTTGAACAAACATATGAGCTGCCCCAATTGGGGTCAAAATCAAAACGAAAAGAATTGCGGCTGCAATAATTGCCTTCTGCGGAGTTAAAGAAAGAACTTTTCCATTTCCTAATGGAATCTCCAAAACTTCAACTTTTGCGGCTTTTTGTCCACCCGCAGCCAAGAAATCTACTGAAATAGGAAAAGCTTCACTTGGAGCACATTCACCAATTGAGTGTAAAGAAACTTTGATTTGGTCTTCTGGAATAATATTCAAACTCATTTCCATCAAAGGTTCTTTTCTAAATTGGTTATCCTCAACAGGAATAACTGTTCCGCCAAATTGTAATTTCTTAGACAAAACTTCAGCAGAAACCAAATCTGTTTCTGAAACAATTACCAATGAAGTTGAAGGAGTACTCATCAATGCAATTTGAACAGCATTTTCAATTTCAGAATAAATTTCTTCCCCTTCATAAGATTTTAAAGGTAGAGGTTCTTCAAAATATTCTAAAATTCTCTTACCTTGCATTCCAAGCATTTGATAACCACTATTATTAACAATCATCAAACTCCAAGAATTTCCATCATCATTCATTTGTTCTGTCGCATAACCCGTAGCATACAAAGCTTTCAAATCAGCAAACAAAGAGCAACTAACAGAAACAAGGCTTGAACCCATTTCGGTAAATATACCTTTAACGGTATCAACAACATCGGCTTGAATAGCTGTATAGAATACGCTTCTTGAATCTGAATTTGTTGAAGCCAAAGCATCAAACCAGAAAGGAATTGGGTCTTTACGTTTGAAAATATAAGTATTTTCCAAATCCCCGATAACAATGTTTGTAATAGCACTATCATCAAGTAATAAAGGCAATCCTTCTTTCATCCCAAACCATACAGTTGGAAGGCTCAAATGTACATTAGCCTTTTTAGGATTGATATTTCTCATTTGAAACAATGTTTCAATTCCAGTCTTAAATTCATCATAATTAGCAATTTCTCTTTGTGCTTCATTGTATTCTAACGGAACACTAGCGTAAGATTTGATTCCTCCATGACCATCAACTACCGTCATTTCTAACCCGCAAGCAGGTGAAACAGTAATATGTACGTCAATTCCTCCACCGCCTAAGCCCAAGCTGTCTAATATATTACTTCCCATATTTACCTTTTTACTCTTCTTACTATAATCTTATTTTTATTATACAATATATTTTATAAATATAAAAAACTTAACATAAATTTACACCAAACGGAGGAAAACAAATTAAACATGGATAATATTATTAAGAAGATAAAAGCTTTAAAAGAAAAGAAAAACGCTGTAATTTTGGCTCATTGTTATCAACCAGTAGAAATTGACAAAGTTGCTGATTACGTTGGAGATTCCCTACATTTGAGTCAAGTAGCATCAAAAACAGATGCGGATATTATCATCTTTGCAGGAGTATATTTTATGGCTCAAACCGCAAAACTTCTTTCTCCGAACAAAAAAGTTTTGTTACCTCAAATTGAGGCTGGTTGTAGAATGGCAGATATGATAAGCTTCCGACAACTTAAAGAGTTTAAAGCTCAACATCCAGATATTCCAACCGTATGTTATGTAAATTCAACCGCTGAAGTTAAATCAGAATGCGACATGTGCTGTACAAGTTCTAATGCTGTAAAAATTGTTAAAAGTATGGGCGTTCCTAAAATTTTATTCTTACCAGATACCTATTTAGGCAAATGGGTTGAAAAGCAATTAGGAAACGTTGAGGTCATTACATATCCAGGATTTTGCCCAACACATTTACAAATCAGACCTAACGATATTGAAAACGCTAGAAAAGCTCATCCTGAGGCTCTTGTTTTGGCTCATCCAGAATGCCACATGTCAGTATCAAGCATTGCAGATTATGTAGGTAGCACAACAGGAATTATGAAATTTGCAAAAGAAAGTGACAACAAATCTTTCATTATCGCAACAGAACAAGGAGTTGTAGATAGATTAAAACGAGATTTACCAGACAAAGAAATTATTCCTGTAAAAGAAAATATAATTTGTCCAAACATGAAAATGACATCTTTAGAAGATATTTTGCACGTACTTGAAACAGAAGAAAATGAAATATTTGTAGATGAAAATATCGCACCTAAAGCAGTAAAATGTATTGATAGAATGTTAGAGGTTTCAAAATAAGAATATGGAAGAAAATAATAACAACGAAGTAATTTATGGTAAAAACTCTGTAATGGAAGCTCTAATTGCAGGAAATCGTGAAATCAATAAAATATTGATTTCAAAAAATATCCATTCAGATGTAAAAATTAATAAAATTAAAGAACTTGCACAAGAAAAAGGTATTGTATTTCAATTTGTTGCGAGAGAGAAATTTCAACCATATGCAGAATTTAATCACCAAGGCATCATTGCTCAAATTTCACCAATAAAATATATGGATTTGGATGATTTTATAGAAACAAAAAAAGATAATTTATCTTCTGTTGTTATTTTAGACGGAGTAGAAGATTCTCACAATTTAGGGGCAATAATTAGAACATGTGTTTGTGCTGGAGTTGACGGCATAATTATTCCATCACGAAGAAATGTTCAAGTAAATTCCACAGTTGAAAAAACAAGTGCAGGAGCTATAAATCACATCCCAATCATAAAAGTAAATAGTCTAGTTAACGCAGTGCAAAGACTAAAGGATAACAACTGGTGGATAATTGCAACTGATGCATCAGCAAAAGATAATTATTATGATGTTAGATATGATGATATGAATTTTGCAATCATAATGGGAGCAGAACACGCAGGAGTTTCAAAATCTCTTTTGAAAGCATCTGATTTTGTGGTTAAAATTCCTATGCAAAATAGTTTTAATTCTCTAAATGTTTCAAATGCCTTGAGTGCAATTATATTTGAAACTTTAAGACAAAAATTGACAAGAAAAAATAAATAATTCAATTAGATGACCTCAAAACTGCAAATTCGTTATATCATCTTGAGAGTAAGATTGGAGCAATATAGTGGTAAAAGAATTTGAACATTTAGGAATCCTTACAGATGAAATTTCAGATGAAAATATAGATTTCAAAAAGTTGCAGGAGCTAGAATCTAACGAAGAAGCAGAAGATGGCGAAGATGTCTTAAAATCTGTTGAAGATCCGAAAGTTCAAGAAAGTTTATTATCAGTAAATTCTGATGATAGCGTAAAAATATATTTACGTCAAATTGGGAAAATTCCTCTTTTATCCGCAAGTGAAGAACTAGATTTGGCAAAAAAAATCCAAGAAGAACACGATGCTTTTTCAAAAGACGTATTAGTCAACGCTAACCTTCGATTAGTAGTTAGTATTGCAAAAAAATATATTGGCAGGGGTCTTTCATTTTTAGATTTAATTCAAGAAGGAAATGTCGGATTAATAAAAGCCGCAGGAAGATTTGATTACAAAAAAGGTTATAAGTTTTCAACATATGCAACTTGGTGGATTCAACAATCTATAACAAGAGCAATTGCAGATAAAGCAAGAATTATTAGACTTCCAATCCACATGATTGATTCTATCAGCAAAATTCGTCGTACAACCATAGAATTAACAACCGAATTAGGCAGAACTCCAACAAAACAAGAAATTGCGTATAGATTAGGACTACCTGTTTCTAAACTAACTTCCATTATCAAATCTGCTCAATCAACTGTGAGTATGGATACCCCTGCAACATCAGATGATGATTCTTCAAAAATTGCAGATTTTATTGTTGATAACTCCACAATCACTCCAGACGGAAAAGTTTCTCAAGAAAATTTACTAGAGGATACACGAAAAATTTTAAACCAATTAAGTCAAAAAGAGAGAGATGTTTTGATTTTACGTTATGGACTAGACAATAACGGAATGAAAAAAACTTTAGATGAAATTGGTTCTCAATACGGAGTTTCAAGAGAACGTATCAGACAAATTGAAACTCGTGCGATTTCAAAATTGAAAAAGCTTTGCAAAAATGAGAAGCTACATGACGGATTGATAAACTATTTTGGAGGCTAATCCATCTTAATTGACAACTTTACATTTCTGCCATAGTATTTGAAAAGATAGAATTTTGAGGTATGAAATGAATAAAGCAGTTGATAAAAAAAATTATACAAAAGAAGAGTTATTGAGATTATACAATTTACCATTAGAAGAATTACTAGCAGAATCTTCTAAATATATGTCTAACAATATTGAGTTTTGCTCACTTATTAATGCACGAAATGGCAAATGCTCTCAAAATTGTAAATATTGTGCTCAAAGTTCTCACTATTGCACAAACATTGAATCATACCCACTTGTTGATATTCAAGAGGTTATTAAAGCAGCAAAAGAATCAAAAGAAAATAAAGTTTCTCGCTTTGCAATTGTAACAAGCGGGAAAACTCCAGACGAAGGAAGAGATTTTCAAATTGAACTTGATATGATTAAAGCCATAAACGAAGTTGGAGGGCTAAAATCTTGTGCTTCTATCGGAATTTTGAATGAAGAACAAGCAAAACAACTAGCTCAAGCAGGTTTGAAAAGATTTCACCATAACATAAATACTTGTCGTTCATATTATCCAGAAGTTTGTACAACTCACTCTTGGGATGATAGATTAAACACCTGCAAACTCGTGAAAAAATATGGAATGGAGTTATGCTGTGGAGTAATATTAGGAATGGGTGAAACCATTGAACAACGAGTTGAAATGGCAATGGAATTAGCTGAAATTGAACCAAATTCTATACCAATAAATATTTTGATGCCAATTCCAGAAACTCCATTTGAAAATTATCATGACAAAATTGATGAAGAAAATGTTTTAAGAACAATGGCTATTTTCAAAATTGCGAACCCTAAATCCGTTGTACGTTTTTGTGGGGGAAGAATGAGATTATCTCAAGAAAATCAAGAATTAGCTCTTAAAACATGCGTTGAAGGTATCTTGGTTGGGAATTACCTTACAACAGTTGGTAGAGAACCACACGAAGATCTTGAAACCGCAAATAAACTAGGTAAAAATATCATTTAGAATTTATTTTCTACCATTATTCTCCCCTGGTAAGCACAACCCAAATTGACAAGCAGCATTATATGGCTTGTTACCTTCTTCTGCTTCGGGGTTTTCAGATTTGTCAGTGCTGATTGTTTCTGGCATTGTGTGCGGAAGCGTTCGAAATTCTTGTGATGTACTTTGTGTCGGGCTAACCATCTGATTAAGTTTATTCGGAACCAATTTATCCTCTATTGTTTGCCCTTGTTGCTGAGTAATATTGCAACTTTTTTGACCAGAAATCACATTACTCAAAGGACAAGCACTAATCGCATCAAGCCCAATAAACAAAGAACAAAGAACTCCCATTATTAAAATCTTTTTCATCATTATTATAATCTCCTTTTTTATCCATATGTCTAATTATGGAAGGTTTAGAAGGAAATTACATTAGAAAAAAGTCTAATTTTATTTTTCTTATTTAATTTTTTATTTACCTCATTCAAAACATCCTTGAATGGTACAATTGGCTCCATTTTATATCCACAAGTTTCAGAAAGAGTTCCCCCCATAGCGAACAATTCTTCTTGAGGATAACGCCTGCAAATCCCAGGGCGAAAGAAATGATTTTTACATTTTTTAGTTTCTTTATCAAGATTTTTGCACTCAAAAATTAACCCTAATTCATCCTTCCCAATGATTTCCAAATCCGAATAAAATTTATGTAAAAACTGAAGTCGTTTGAATTCTTTTTCATCTTGCAATACGTGCTTGAAGTGTTTAACGTAAATATGCGTACAACATTGCCCACAACCATTACATTTACCAGTACGCCAATAATTTTTGTGAAGTATTTTATAATAGAAAAATTTCTTTAACTTTTCAAACATATAAACATGATAGTATTAAAAACTTTCGAATGTATTAAGATTTGTAAATATATAAAAGAAAAAACGCAAATATAAATCTTGAGGGCAATTAAATCAAATGTAAACAGAATAAATTAAAAACACATAACCTATATACAGTTTTATAACTGACATAATACTATAACATAACCAAAAAATAACCAACCTTGACCTCTAACGAGGTCTTTTTTTTGAGCTAAATTTTGAAAATCTTATGGGCATTCTCTATCCCAAGTTATATTTGTTTTCTTTAATTTCGCAGGATTTCCTGCATATACAGAATTTGGAGTGTCACATTTACCCGCAACAACGCTAGACATCCCAACAACAGAACCAGAAGCAATTGTACTGCCCTTTAATATTTTAACATTACTAGCAACCCAACAATGATTTCCAATAACAACATCTTTACCTTTATTTAAAACAGTTCCATCCACTAGGCTTATAATTTTATGCCCATCTGTTACTCTAATTATAATTTTAGAACCAAATTGACAATTATCCCCAATTGATACATTTAAATTCTCTTCTGGAGTTGTGACAATTTCACAAGTATTAGTTAAAGAGAAATCTTTTCCTATATTTACAGACGAAGTATCGCCCTTAGTCAAAACTCTTAGCCTTTTGACTCTATATGGAGAAGAACCTATTGAAACAAAACAATTATTACCGCAAGCAATTCGACAGCGGTCAAATTTAGCAACAGGTTCATGAATTTCAACAACAGAATTTTTACCCTTGAAACTAAAACGAATCCCCAAAATAAAAAATACTCGCTTTTTATTTCCATTTTTATCAATTTTATAAATCTTATTTCTTAAAAAATTAAACATTATTTATTCTCCATTAAGTGTTTTGTATTTTCCCAAATATTTTCTGCTGTTTGATTTTCCTGAATTACTATTGAATTGTATAATTCTTTTCTTGGAGCCCATTTATTTGTCATATTGGGTTTATAAAAGACTACACAAACAGGAATTCTAACCGCACAACCAAGATGCATTGTTCCAGTATCAACACTAATTAATGCTTCGCAATTTTTCAAGACTTTTCCAAGTTCGGAAATGGAAGTTTTATTTACTATATCTACAAATTTGCAGTTATTATTTTTAAGTTCTTCACTATAATTTTTTGCTTTATTACCTGCACCTACAAATATAACTTCGTATTTTTCTTTGTTGATTTTATTTATCAAATCTGTGGCGATAGAAATTGGCATATCTTTAGTTTCATCTTTGCTGGTTACACAAAGAGCAACGTATTTTCTATCATTCGGAATTATTGAAGATAATCTGTTTGGCAAAATGTCATCAATATTGTATTTTATAGGTAAATCAAGACTTTCTTTATGAGTAAGTTGTTCTAATAGTCTGACATGTTGGAAAGATACTGGTAAAGATTTATCTTTTTTATTTTCTGAAATTATATGTTTTGATTTAAGAAATTTAGCGATAAGAATGTTTCGATAATTTAAATAAGTGATAAAGGAACAATATGGATTTTGGTATGGGAAATTCATAATAAAATTAAAAAATCCGAATAACCCTTTATTTTTTCCATGTTTATCATAAACCACAACTTCATCAACATCTTGTTGGAATTTAACAGCCTCGTAGTATGGCTTATCACAAATAAAAACTATTTTTGAATCAGGGTAGTTGATTTTAATGTTTTGGCATAAAGTATTACATAACAACGCATCTCCAAAACATGCCGTATTAAAAACTAAAAATATTTTCTCTTCTTCCACGTTTAGTTCTCCCCTTGAGCCAATTGTAGTGATACTTTTTCCATAATTTCATCTGTTGTTATCATTTTCATGCAAGGAGCATATAAATCGTCAGAACCTCGAAGGTATTTGCATTTACTATGATTACAAGGAACACACTCTTTCTTTGAAATAATTATTTCTCCATTACTATATATTCCAGTTCTTTTCGCAGGCATAGAACCAAATAATCCGATAGTTTTTACTCCAAGTGCGTTTGCAATATGTAAAGGTCCACTATCACCAGAAATTAACAAGTCACAATTTTTGATAAGTGCAGAATTTTCTTCAAGGGTTAATTTATTTACAAAAGAAACTGTATGTGGAACATTTTCAAGAGGTTTTAGCATTTCCTCATCTTCTTTAACCCCTGTAATAATAATTGTTCCATTGTATTTTGCTTGAATTTTATTTCCTAGCTCAATCCATTTTTCTATTGGATATGTCCGACCTTGTCTTTTTGCAAATATATGTCCCGCATGGAAAATTATTAGCGGATGAGAGTATTGTTCAACTACCTTTTTCATCTGATTACAGGTATTTTGTGCAAGAGTTAAATGGAGATTCGGATACTTCTTAATATTTGGAAAAGCTTTTTTAGCTGTTTCCCAATAATTATCTACTGCATGGATTTTATCATTCTTTTTATAACAATATTGTCTTTTTATACCCGCCAAAAAGCAAAGAAATCTTGTTTTAAATGAAGGTTGAAGATTAATTACTGCATCAAAATTTTCAGATTTTAACTGTTTTGCAAATTCAAATGTACCCTTAGAAAAAGGCTTAAACTTGTAATCAATACTCCATACTTTAGAAATTGCTAAATCGTTTTCAAGTAATCGTTTATCTATCGTTGTAAGATAATAAATTTCAACATTCGGATTTGCTTCCTTAATTGCATGATAAGCCATAGATGTATGAACAACATCCCCTATTGCCCCAATTCTGATTATTAAGATTTTCTTGTAATTAAATGCAGCCATTTTACTTACCCTTATGGAAGCATTCGGTTAATAGCCAAACGCCAAAAAGAATGGCTCCGAGAGATAAAACTATTATTTCTTTAAATTTTTTCATAAAATTAATTTTCCCAATATTTGTCTAACCATTTAGTTGGCTTTACATACCTAAAACCACCTTTGCCCCAATAACCTGTGTATGCTTGCTCTGGATTAGGACGTCCGTGGAACACAAGAATTTTTGCAGATTTTGGTTCTCTAGGGACTTTAAAGTAATTTATTGGAAATTTCCAAAGGCAATTTCTCTTAAAACTTACGCACCAACCATCATTCCAATATTGCAAAATACCTTTTTTATACATTTGATGAGATAAAAAAGCTTGTTCGTTTTTATAACGTTTTCTGATATCTTTTCCTTCCTTATAAAAATTTTCAATAATATCAGAATGTTCATTTACCTTAAATTTAAAAACAGATGAATTGCCAATTATATCATTCGGGAAATCCCAGTCTTTAATGATTCTAAAATCTCCTGTCGATGTCAAAAACTCATCAATATTATGTAAAATAATAATATCTAAATCTAAAAATAAGGCTTCTCCTTCCAAATCGGCTAATTTATCAGTAAAAAGTCCCAGTTTTTTCCAAGCTTTTTCAGGAAGTCCATTATCGTCTAAAAATGGAAGCGGACGTGTTTCTATATTTGGATTCAAACCATTTGCATCATCTGTAAAGCATACAAACCTATGTGGTACAGTCGTATTTCTCTCGACCATATCATACAATCTATTTACGTAAGAAGCTCCAAATTTAGTACCCCATTTCATACAAATAATATTTTTATCAATCATAACTTTTCTCTTTAAAATATCTCTTACTATATGTTTGCATATAATATTAACATATAATTATGTACATGCGTATATTTATTAAGAATTATTTATATGTTTACATCATATTATTTATTAAAATGTGTGCTTACAATATTAAAAAATGTTTGTTGACATCATATTTTAGTATTGGAGATGTTATTATGATGAAGTTTGACGACAAGGCATATCTTGCTAAAACAATAAAAATGCACCGCAAAAAACTTAATCTTACCCAAGCAGAACTTGCAGAGAGGGTTGATTTGAGCGATCAACATATTTCTCGAATTGAAAGTGGTTGCTATACTCCATCTCTAAAATCTTTTTTCCAAATTGTAAGTGTTTTGAGTATTGATTTACGAGAATTTGGTTTTAATACAGATTTAACAAATAACCCCACAAAAGATAGTCTTATATCTCGTATAGCTCAAGCTACTGATGCTGAACTTATTTTTTATGAAAATAGTATAAATGCAATAAATAAAAGTCTAACAACACTGAAAAAGAACTTGCTCTAAATTTTTTCATATGTAACAAAATCTTAACAAACTTAGATTGTTTTCTAAAGTTTTCGACTTCGAATGCCGAAGATATATTTGTAAGGAAACAAAGGGATACAATCTAATGAGTTTAAATGTAAATTATAGTTCATTATACAAAAACGGCATTGATACTTCTATCCTTAAAGACGTATCACAAGAAATTCTTCGCCGTGCAGCTCAAAAGAGTGCATCTTATTCAAATAATTCAGCAGCGCAAGTTCAATCTATCGCAAAACCTGTTGAATTAGGAGTTGACTTATACCAAGGTAAAATTGATACTAACCTACAAAAACAAATTGCTATGAACAATTCTGTTCAATTCCAATTTAACCAATCTACATTAGCATCTATTCAATATTTGAATTCTCAAGCATCAGTCGTTAATAGACTTGATGGTAAATATATGCCTGCAGTAAATGAAGTTGTTACTGAAACTCAAAAAGCAACAGAAACTAATTCAGCTTCTCATTTTATCAGCATTTTCGCTGCTGCAGCGTCTAAAGACAAAGATGGTTCAAACCCTTTCTACCGTGGAGAGCTTCTTGCTTCTGAATCAGAAAAAGAAGAAGCTAAAGGGGTTGACTCTTTGAAAAGTATTTTTTCTTAATAAATTTCCTTAAATTTCCTTTCCTTATGTTTACTATTATTTAAACAAATTCTCCCTTCATGGGGGATTTTTTTTTGCTTCTAAAAGTTAAAATCCTCTATGTAATATGAACAATATTTTCGGAAAGGTTAGGGATATAATGAAAAACAATTTTTGGTTTATCGTCGCATGTGTTTTAGTCTTTTTTGTAGGATACAACGTGAATGACGTTGCAGTATCAATTCCTAGATACAAAGTTGCAGTCGTAGATGTTCCTACAATCTTATCAAAATCTTCAGAAATGCAAACTCTGAAAATTTCACAAGATAAAAAAATGGAAGAATTAAATACTTTGATTTCTAAAGCTCAAAATGAAATAGTAAATGAATCTGACAGAAATAAAGCCCTACAAAAAGAAGCGACATACAGAAAACAAATTGAATCTCAAAAACAACAAATGGAAGAAGAATACAACAGTAAAATTACCAAAATCACTAACAAAATTCGGACATTGATTTCAAACGAAGCAAAACACGAAAATTACAACCTAGTTCTGCCAACAGGAATGGTAATTTCTGGAGGGGAAGATATTACAGAACAAGTTGTTAAAAAACTTAAATAGTCATTTCTTCGTTTATTCCATTAAACTTGCAGCATTATATGAACTTCTAACTAACGGTCCTATTTGGGAATGCTTGATTCCAACAGATGTTGCAAGTTTTTTTAATTCCTCATATTCTTCTGGTTTATAATATTTTCCAACAGGATAATGCTCCTTGGATGGTTGAATATATTGCCCAACTGTCAAAATATCACAACCAACATTATATAAATCCTCAAAGGTTTCTTTTATTTGCTCAAAATTTTCACCAAGTCCAATAATTAAACCTGACTTTGTTTTAATATCACTATTTTCTTTAATATATTTCAAAACTGAAAGTGATACATCATAATTGCCTTGAGGACGAACTGTTTTAAATATTCCTCGCACAGCTTCTATATTATGATTAAACACGTCAGGATGAGCTTTGATAATAGTATTCAAAGACTCAATATTACCTTTAAAATCAGGAGTTAAAATTTCAATTTTGGTATCAGGGGAAATCTTACGAATTTCTTCAATACACTTTGCAAAATGTTCAGCCCCACCATCTGGGAGATCATCCCTCGTAACAGATGTTATTACTGCATACTTTAACCCTAAATCTTTCACCGCTTTAGCAATATGCTTCGGCTCATCAACATCAAGAGGTTCTGGCTTTTGACATGAAATATTACAGTATTTACAATTTCTAGTACACACCCCACCCATAATTAAAAAAGTTGCTGTGTGTTTTGTATAACATTCATTTTTATTAGGGCAACGTGCATTTTCACAAACAGTATTTAAACAATTAGCCTTAAGAATTTTTCTCACTGTCCTTGTTTTATCTGTATCAATAATTGGTCTTTTTAAATATTCTGGTAATCTTTCACGCACTTTTTCGTTCCTTCTCGTTTTTATAATTATATAACAAATTAATTTTTGTTTGATTTTTATACAAATACGTTATATAAGTATATTAACAAGATAAATATAAAACAGGAGCAATAAAATGAAAAAATTAGTATTATTAGTAACATTAATTTCATTCTCTGGAGCAACATTTGCAGCAGAACCATTGTTACTAGAACCACTAACCCCAGCACAGTTAGGAAATAAAGTTCCAACAGCTACTACACAACAAGTGGCAACACCAAAAGTTATGGTTCAAGGAACAAATGGAGTTTATGAAGCTACATATACTCCTCAATTAGGTGCAAACATGGTTCCTCAAAATGCAGCTGCTGAAGGAAAACCAGTTCCAGAAAAACGCCAACCAAGAGTAAAAATTCGTACAAAACAAAGAAGCCAAGGTAATTCATACTGGAATCCAGGTGGAAAAGGAACAAAATCTTACTTCTAATAAGTATTAAACATATTTTTTTTAAGCGAAATATCTAGTCATGGTATTTCGCTTTTTACATGGCAAATAATTCTGCAAAACCCCTGTAAAAATAAGCTTTTTAAGACATAAGTTTAAACCCAAATAGCATGACCGTCAACTACATGTACTAGAAAAGCTTTAATAATTCTATGTTGTTTTCATCTTTTTAAATGATGTTAATAAATTGTAATATTATAGAATAGATATGTAATAAATAAGGAATTGGGCAGGTTAATGGAACAGAATTTTGATTTTTCCTCTTACAATAGCATAAAACGTTTGTCAGAAGATGAGCTCACTACATTGTGGGAGAAATATCTTGCTAACAAATCAGATAAACAAGCAAGAGATGAAATTATTGTGCAATACATTTATCTTGTTCGTTACGCCGTTGGACGTGTAAGAGTTTCGCTTCCTGCAACAATTTCAGTAGAAGATATTGCTGGATATGGAGTTGAGGGTTTAATCAACGCAGTTGAAAGATTTTCTCCTCAACACAATACAAGATTTGAAACATATGCACTTATTAGAATTCGTGGTGCAATTTTAGACAAAATCAGAGCTCAAGATTTTTTACCAAGAACTGTTAGAAAAAAAATTAAAGATATTAAACAAGCAACAGAAATATTAAAACAAGAATTAGGTAGAATTCCTACATCTTCTGAAATCGCTAATTACCTAGATATGGATGTAGAAAAAGTTAATCAAATTATTTCTGAAGACATTACAATCACATCTATTTACGAAAAACGTGGTAGTTCAGATGATAGTATGGAAATCATCGATACAGTTGAAGATTCAAATAAACTAACCCCTCAAGAACGAATGGAAGAACAAAGCGTAAAAACAGATTTGCAACGAGCATTGCAACGTCTTCCAGAAAGAGAACGAGTACTCATGGTTCTTTACTATCAAGAAAACATGACAATGAAAGAAATTGGTGAAACTCTTGGAATGTCAGAATCTAGAGTTTGTCAGCTTCACGCACAAGGTATAATGAAATTGAAAAATATTCTTAATGAAAACCGTAACTCTCGTTTACAAAAAGCAATTGTCTAATTTTATGGGGTAACATTATATTCCAAAATCACAAAATCTATTCGGTTTGGAAAAGTTTTTTCTTTTGGAAGATTAGGAATAATTTCACCAAAACCAATTGAACGAATTTTATTTGGAGAAATATTTCGTTCTTTTATAAGATACTTTTCGATTTGATTTGCTTGACGTATTGTTGTTTCCCAATATTCAATAGAATTATTGCAATCTAAAGCATCAGAATTAACCTCAATTACGCAGGAATTTGGAAGTTGCTGAAATATTTCAGCAAACAAAGTTAGAAAGGTTTTACCTCTTTCTAAAAGTTCAGTTTGCCCATACTCAAAAAAGAAATCTCCCTTCATACTTATAACTAGACCTTGTGGAACAATTGTATAAACCAATTCTCCAAACTCTTGAAGATTTTCTTTAAAAGTTTTTTCAATATTTTTCGTTGTATCAGAATAAATAGTAGTAGAAAATACCTGTTCTGATGCAAGTACAACAGGACATGAATTCAAAAAGATTGTCAAAAAAATAAAAAATGAACTTCGCTTAATTTTATTTTTCACTTGAAACAATCCTCTCAAAAAAATTATTTTCAATTTTGAGAGAAAAAACTATTAGCTAATTGTGTTATGGTTTAATAATTGAAGTTACATATACATCTGTAAAATATTTTTTAGCACAATTTAAAACTTGTTCTGGTGTAACTTTTTTAACACTTTCTTTCATTCTTTCAGAATAATCAAAACCCAAACCAAGAACACCATATCTTGCATATCCACATGCCTGTTGGATATTAGTTTCTTCAAGGAATGCACATTTACCAATTAGATTATTTTTCGCATCATTCAGTTCTTGTTCAGAAACTGGGATTGTTTTAATTTTTTCAATTTCTTCGTCAATACCTTTTAGAGAAACCTCAATATTCTTTGGTTCAGTTGCAATATAAACCATGAAAGTTCCAGAAAGTTTCAATGTATCATAAGAACTTCTTACAACATAAGCAAGTCCTTTTTTATCCCTAAGTTCAAGAAATAAACGAGAAGATAAACCACAAGCACCTAGAATTATATTTAATAAAACTAGAGCTGGATATTCATCCATTCCAAATGTTGGAACTTGCCAACCTTTAATTATGTGTGCTTGATTAAGATTATCTTTATGAAGTATTACTTCTTTTCTTTCTTTCAATTCTGGTTTTTCAATTTTAAAATTACCATCAACAGATTCCGGCAATTTACCAATTGTATCTGCAATCAAAGGAATTACATCTTCTTTTTCTAACGCACCAACTATCGCAAGACTTTTTTTGCTATTATTCATAATTTGGTTATAAGCATCAATTACATCTTTTTTTGTTATATTATCAAGATTTTTAAGAGCAATTGTTAAAGATGTTCCGTAATAGTGATTTTCATACATCGAACTACAAAAAGCATCACTGACAACCGTTCTTGGAGAATCCAATTCCGCAGTTATTTCACCTTTTAATTTAATTTTTTCTTTTTCTACTTCTTCAAATGTAGAATTTGCAATTACTTCATTCATCAACTCTACTGCTTTTGGAAAATCTTCATTTAGACATACAAATTTCAATCTCAACAAGTTTGGGAATGAGTCACTAGAAAAATCTATGGCATATTTTTCAAATTCATTTGCCAACTCTTCAGAGGAATAGTTTTTTGTTCCTTGCAACAAAAGTCTAGCCATCAAAACATAAACCCCTGGAATTTTTTCAGGTTCATTTACTGATAAATTAAAACACAAAGCCATTCTTGGAGTGTTATCATTCTTCTTATAAATATATTCAATTTTATTTTTAAGTGTTGAAATTTCTTTTGCCATACTTTTACTCTCTCTCGTATTGTAACATTTTAACACGATTTCACCTAAAAGACAAATTCTAATCTTTCGTGTTATACTAGCCATATGGTTAATAGGGTTAAATCAGGAACAGTTATTGGACTAAACGCTTACGAAGTTTTGGTAGAAACGGATGTTGTAAATTCACTACCAGCAATGTCCATTGTCGGCTTGCCAGATACCGCAGTAAATGAAGCTCGTGATAGGGTAAAATCTGCAATTAAAAACTCTGGCTACACTTTTCCATCCAAAAAAGTTGTAATAAATTTAGCCCCAGCCGATTTGAAAAAAGCGGGAACAGGTTTTGATTTACCTATTGCAATAGGAATTCTAACTGAAGAAGAAGTCCTAGATTGGGAAAAGATAAAAAATTATGCATTCATTGGAGAACTCGCTCTTGATGGATTAATTCGTGGGATAAATGGAGTTTTACCCCTTGTTTTAGGGCTGAAAGAAGCTGGGATTGTAGATATTGTTGTACCAAAAAGCAATGCAAAAGAAGCCGCATTAATTGACGAAGTTAACATCTATCCCGCAGAGCATTTAACGGATGTAGTGAATCATTTTATTGACACTAAAATAACACCTCTAAAAATTGATATACAGAAATACTTGACCGCACAATCAGAAATTGAATATCCATATGATTTTAAAGATGTTAAAGGGCAACAAAAAGCGAAAAGAGCTCTTGAAATTGCAGCCGCTGGCGGACACAATATGCTAATGGTTGGATCTCCAGGTTCTGGGAAAACTCTTATGGCAAAATGTTTTCCTTCAATCTTGCCACCTTTAACATTACCCGAAGCCCTAGAGCTTACCAAAATATACAGTATCTGCGGATTGTTATCCCAAGAAGAACCACTAATGTCAAAACGACCATTTAGAGCTGTCCACCACACTGCATCTGCAAATGGGATTATTGGAGGCGGAAGTAATCCAAAACCAGGGGAAATCACCCTAGCACATCGAGGGGTTCTATTTTTAGATGAAATGGTTGAATTTCCAAGAGCTGTACTAGAAGTATTACGCCAACCTCTTGAGGATGGAGAAATCGTTATATCAAGAGCAACACATTCTATAAAATATCCCGCAAAATTTATTCTACTCGGAGCAATGAATCCATGCCCTTGTGGATATTTAGGAGATAAAGAAAAGCATTGCACATGTTCTGATTTTCAAATTAGCAGATACTTAGGAAAATTATCAGGACCATTATTAGATAGAATAGACCTTCAAATTGATGTTCCTCGACTAACCCCAGAAGAACTTTTGAACACAAACACCAAAGAAGAAACTTCTGCAACAATTCGTCAAAGAGTAATAAAAGCTCGTGAAATTCAACTTGAACGTTATAAAAATGAAGGAATTTTCACAAATTCAGAATTAACTTCTAAACTCATCAAAAAATATTGTAAGGTAGATGAACAATCTCAAGCTTTACTAAAAATAGCAATAGTTAAATATCAACTTTCTGGGAGAAAATATGATAGAGTCTTGAAGCTAGCAAGAACTCTTGCTGATTTAGATAATTCAAAAGACATTGGACAAATCCACGTGATGCAAGCTCTACAATATCGTATGGGCGTTGATATTCCTATCTCTTAGCGTTGAACTATATTCTGCAAATATTGGTTTAAAAGTTCAATTTTTTCTGTACCAATTACATTGAAATGGAATTCATCAAATCTTGTTTTTATATGAAAAATTGCTTCTTTAAATACAACCATTCGGTTATTAAAAAAGAAAACAACTTTGGGTTTACATTCTTCGACTCTAAAATTTACAATATCCGCAAACGCAATACCTTCGCCATTTATCAAAAGAAAGTCATCTACAATTTTAATCTTATCCTTTGTTTTAATTTTTTTTAAAATGAGAAATTGCGGAGTGTAAATTATAGTAAAAAGAATACAAACTACAAGTGTTACTAAAAAAGTTATTCTGTGCAAAAAATATAAATAAAGAATGAAACCACATATTAAAAAATATAATGTTAACACCCCAAGAATAATCATTTGAGGACGTTCTTCGGTATTTACATTAGATAAATTTCCCATACTTCTCCCTTATCTTTATTTGTATTTTATAACATCATATTTATCCATCAAGTCATTTTTTAACTTTGATGAAATTAAAGAAGAAGCAAATACTCCCATAACCAATCCGCCAAAAGCGTAAGACATTGAGCTAAAAACATTCAACTTACTTTTGTATGGATTTTTTCTTTTTAGAGGAATTATCCCACCAATAAGCGAAGTTATCCCAGAAAGCAAAACCGAAAACTTAAACAATATTTCCTCTTGCGAATTATATTTCTTTATAAATTCATCTGCTTTATCTTTTTTTATCACATAACTAGGTACTCGTGACGGTTTTGTTGGGGTAGATTTATATGTCAAAACAACATTATCTTGCCCAATATTTTGTTTAACTTTTAATTGCATACAAAAATAGTACCTCAAGTTAATTTGAATAAAATCACTCTATTTTCTAGCCAGTTTGGCAGATAATCTATTGAACAATTCACCTGCATATTCCATCTTGAACAACAAATTCAATGGGATATAAATAATCATACAAACTACTGCAATAAAGGTTATTTTTATAATTTCAAAAGGAACTTTTGCTAAGTGAACAAATTTATCAAATTCAAATGCACATAAATAACAAATTCCACCAGTTATCACACCAGCAACTACCATTTTTAACAAATTTATAAATAAACTTTTATAGTCCATATCCATTTTCTTCGTAATAAACATTCCCAAAACACACGCATTGAACAACGTTACAAGAGATGTAGAAAGGGTAATTCCACCAATACCAAAGTGCATTTTTGAAATTAATACATAGTTAAGAACAAGTTTCAAAACAATAGAAGAGAATGCTACAACAAAAGGAGTTTTTGAGTCATTGAAAGAATAATATACTCTCGTTATAGAATCTCTGAAAACATAAGGAATAATTGATACAGACAAGAACCACAACGCTTCTGTCACCATAAAGGTTGCTTTTTCATCAAACAATCCTCGTTCAAATACCAATCTAACAGCATCCATCCCTACAACTAAAATTCCAATAATAATAGGAATTGCTCCAAAGAATAACACTCCGACGCCTTTATTAAAGTAATTTTTAATTCCATTATAATCTTTATCTGCAACAAGTTTTGCAAAGATAGGAAATAGAGGAACTAAAAATGCTGTAACTAAAATTCCAACAGGGAATTGAAAAACTCTGTTTGCATATCCAATCGCAGTCCACGCACCTTCTGAAATAGAAGAGGTAAAAAACATATCAACATAAATATGAATTTGCCCAACGGTAGAACTCAACACCGCAGGGAATAAAAGTTCACAAATTTCTTTAAATTCTGGATTATTTGTAAATGCAAAATTTGGTTTTAATTTATATCCCAGTTTTCTAATATTCGGATATTGAATAATTAATTGCAAAATAGCACCAATTGTTGTTGCCCAAGCAAGAGCATAACCTTTTTGGTCACTTGGAGCAGCAATTACAACACCAATAATCGCCAAACTCATAATAATTGGAGATAAATTTGGCAACATAAATTGACGATAAATAATCAATATTCCATAATAGATGCCTACAATTCCACCTATAACAAGTAGTGGAGTCATAATTTTCAAATGCGTTGCCGCAAGATTTATCATATCTGGAGATCCACCTGATATGATTAACCCCATAATTTGCCTTGGGAATATAAACATTATTGCAGACAATGCAAGGAAAAATATTATCGTTGCAGTCATAAAAGTTGAATAAAGTTTATTAACATGCTCTGAAGGTTTTTCCTGCAAATTAGGTATTAATTTTGAAAAAATTGCAACAGTAGCACTGTGAAAAGGACCACCAACTCCACCTAACAAAATCAAAGAAAGTGACGGAATTTGATATGCATAGTAATAAGCATCAGATACCATTGCAGCACCATAATAATTTGCAATAATAATATCCCTCACAAACCCTATCAATTTACTTACAATTGTCACAACTGCGATAATCCATGCAGCTTTCAATACACTCGGTGATTTATTTTCGTTAGTCACTGTACTCATTTATTCCTGCCAATTCTATGTATATTCTTAAACCTTTATTAGTTCCCTCCGCCAAAGGATAATAAAATGTTATAGTATTCAATCCATGATTTAAATATTTTGAAATATCTATTTTATTATATCTTTCAGCTGTATTTAGTTGTATTCTTTCATCAAGATTATTAACTTTAATATCTATATAGCTAACCTTATATTTATTATCAATAACCAAATTTGCATGTCTATTTTTTGAGAAAAAACTTTGAGTAATTTGATTTTGCTCAGAATTAGAAGAAAGAATAAATGGTTCAGTTGAAAGAGAAATTCCTGTATAGTAATGTTGAAGAATTTCTTCAAATGATTTTTTCAAATGATTACCCATATATCCAGCACCATATTGGCTCATTCCAACGCCGTGTCCAAAACCTCCACCATACGCTTTGACATATACTAAATCGCCATTCTCATTGTATTCATGCTCAAAAATCATATTTGCACTTGGTAAAGCTTTTCCTTTATTCGTTAAAAGACGCCTAATTGTTAATTCTTTTTCCACAACATAATTGCCTGCATCCGTTTGAATTTCCAACTTCATAATTTTGCCAGATTGTCCACGTTTTAGGACATTTAACTTTTTAATTATGCCGATTGTTTCACCTTTTTTTACCACAGGATGAACAAAACCTGCGGAACTTTGAGCCGCTATATTATTTTGTACTGCATCTTGAATTTCTTGCCCATTCCATTCTCTCTCCCAACGGTAATAAGAAGAATTTACATCATAAGACTTTGGTTTAGATTTATAGAATTTTGTAGCCGCATCTTCTGATGACAAATTCCCAAAATCTTTATCATCTGGCTTAGCAACAAGATATGGTTTTGGAGTTCCCGGGAATTTTTTTGTATATGGGTCAGAAAAAGCATTTGAGTAACTTTCTGTATATCCACCAGCAGTTGAAGAATATTGTGCTAAAATCAAATCCCAATCGTAAGTCGCAACAATACCAGCTGTTTCGTCAACCGCCTTGTTAGACAAATCTCGTTCAGTATTTGCTCCAAAATACACCTGACTCGCAACTGAATCCACTACGTCATAATTTGAGTTTGCTTTAACTCTAGGAGATAAAACATAATTTCTTGCCGCTACACTTTGAGCTTTCAACGCTTCCAACCCAAAACTAACTGGCATTTCATTAGGAACAACACCTTTTAAATAATCTTCAAGGTAAATTACATTTATTGTATAAAATTTTCCTTCCTTCGGCGTAGAAACAAGTTCAATTTCTCCTCTATAAATTGCATCTTTCCCTGCTCGTTTTAAACCTGTTATCCCCAACATTCCATAATCAGTTTTAAATAAAATTGGACCAGAAACCTTTGCAATAACATTATTATTGGAATCTTTTAATACAAATATTTTTCCAACCATTGAAACATTTATTTTATTGTCATTATCGAAAGTATTTATATAGTTTTTGCCATTATAAACTTCAAATTCACCTGTCCCATATATTGAAATAGACTCTCTTTCATAACAGTTAAAATTTTGATTACCAATCCCTACACGAACAAGTTTAGACTGCTGAGTATTTATATAAGGATTTGCACTTGCTTCTCTTGCTATTTGCAATGTTTTTTGCGGAATGTTATAAATTACCGCATCCGCAGGAAGGGTACAAACAAGTAAACTTATCATTAAAAAACTACAAAATCTCTTCATAGTTTTATTATATGACAAAAAATATCGGATTTTATGTTATTATCATAATATGTTCGGATTTTTTAAAAATAAAATTGAAAATTTAAAACAAGCTGTTTCTAATACAGCCCAAACTCTTGTTGGAAACGTATTAGCTAATGTTGACTCAGCTGATGAAAATTATTCTGAATTCGCACTGGATGATATTGAAGATACTTTAATCAGTGCTGATTTGGGGGTTGATTATGCGGTAGAACTTGTTGACAATTTACGCAACAAAAAAAACGCAAAACCTACGGAATTAAAAGATTACTTAAAAAACGAATTCAAAAAAACATTACTTGAAGCTGGACAAACTGAACTTAACTATAAAGATGGGGAACTAAACATATACTTTATCACAGGAGTAAATGGAGCAGGTAAAACAACCCTTATTGCCAAGATGGCTTACCAATTTAAACAAGAAGGCAAAAAAGTTCTCATTGCTGCGGGAGATACATTTAGAGCAGCGGCAGAAGAACAACTAAATATATGGTCAAATAGAGCAGGAGCAGATATTGTTCGCCGAGATAAAGCAGACCCTGCATCAGTAGTTTATGAAGCTATCCAAAAAGCAAAAAATGAAAAATACGATGTAATTCTAGTCGATACTGCTGGACGACTACAAAATAAATTCAACCTTATGGAAGAATTAAAAAAGATTAAAACGGTCATTGATAAACAAGCTCCAGAAGCTTTAAGAGAAAGTATTTTAGTCATTGATGCCAATACTGGACAAAATGGACTTCAACAAGCAAAAGTTTTTTCAGAATCTGTAAATCTTACCTGTGTTGCACTAACAAAGCTAGATGGAAGTGCAAAGGGAGCGATAATTATTGCAATTGCAAAAGAAATGAAATTACCTGTAAAATTAGTTGGAGTTGGAGAAAAAATGGAAGATTTAAAAACTTTCAATCCAGATGATTTTATTGAAGCGTTATTTAGCTAAGTTTGATAAAATTCTCAAACAGCTCATGCCCGTATTGTGTCAAGATTGCCTCTGGATGAAATTGAACGCCATAAAGAGGTAACATTTCATGCTCAATTGCCATAACAATATTATCTCTCGTTTTAGCCGTAATTTTTAATGGCGACTTTATTGTATTTATATCTGCGATTAAAGAATGATAACGAGTTACAGAAAATTCTTTAGGAATATTTGTGAAAAGTTTAGAGTTTGCAACAACTTCTATCTCAGAAACTTTTCCATGCATTGGCTCTTTATCTTTGATAATATCTCCCCCCAAAAATTGTGCTAAACATTGAAACCCCAAGCAAACACCCAGAATTTTTTTCGTCTTATAAAATTCCTTTATTACGTCCATTGAAATTCCAGCAGTATCTGGGTTTCCCGCCCCAGGAGAAATAATAATAGATGAAAAATTTAACTTCCTTAGGTCATTTATTGTAATCTTATCATTTTCAAAAACTTTAGGATTAACCCCTAATTCCCGTAAATACTGCACAATATTATATGTAAAAGAGTCATAATTATCTATCAAAATCATAAAAACACCTCTCGCATCCCCCTAACAGAATTTACACAATAAATATTTTGAGCATCAAGCAAATCTTTTTTATAAAGAATTTTTTCCTCACATTTTCCATCTTTTAACATTTTTTGCCTAAATGTTCCATTTAACAATCCACAACTAACTGGTGGGGTATATAAAACACCACCCAAATTTACAATAACATTACTTCTTGAACCCTCTGTCAATTCTCCTTTTTCGTTGAAAAATATCTCATCATAAATTTCATTATTTTTTATCTTTTCAAAAGATTCGTTATAATATGGGCGAAATGTCGTTTTGTGATATAAAAACACATCCGAAGAATTTACTATTTTGTCAGAAATTACAACCTTGTCTGTTTTTATTTCTTTCAAAGGCTTGAATTCAACTCTAAAGTTGCCATTCTTAGATAACAAAATTCGATATATTCCATCTTGAGAAAATTTAAGATTTTCAAGAGTTTTGTTGTATTTAAAATTTAATTTTCTCGAAGAAGTTCGTAATCTTTCAAGATGTTCACCAAAAAGAATAGGTTTTCCCCCTTCAACCTTTAGAGTTTCCAAAAGTTGCCAATCCCTTGAATTCTCAGATAAAAAAGCCATTTTTAGTATAGCCTCATCCCATTCATTTTCTACCACAGAATTCCAAACAACAGCTCCTCCTGCTCTATAAATGTAAGACTTTTCATCTTTTGTCTTTTGCAAAATTCTAATTGGAACAGAAAACTCACAGCAATCTTTATGAATAAATCCAATAGCACCACAATACACATTTCGATTTCCAACTTCAACATTATCAATAATATTCATTGTACTAATTTTAGGAGCTCCTGTTATTGAACCACAAGGGAAGATGGCTTTAAAAATTTCATAAAGAGTTGTGCCATCTTTTATTTCAGATGTTATTTCCGAAGTCATTTGATGAAGGGTTTTATGAGTTTCTATTTCAAATAATTTTGGAACTTTTACACTTCCAGTTTTAGAAATACGCCCCAAATCATTTCGTAATAAGTCAACAATCATAACATTTTCAGCTCGATTTTTTAAATCATTTTTCAAAAAATTGATTTTTTCTCGATCTTCTTTTTCGTTACACCCACGCTCGATTGTCCCCTTCATTGGTTTTGTTAAAATTTTATTTCCAACCTTTTTGAAAAATAATTCTGGAGAAAAAGACAGTATTTCTTCATAATTATTTTTAAAAAAGGCGTTATATGGAGTTTTTTGTTCTTTTAAAAAATAATTATAAATCTCATTTGAGGAATATTTTGTATCAATCTGAAAATCAAACGTATAATTCACTTCATAAGTATTTCCAGAAGCAATTTCAGCTTTAATTACATCAAAACCTTTTTTATATTCAGAAAAAGATATTTTAGGTTTAGGGAAAAGATATACTTCTCTTGGATTTTTAACTGGCTCAAAAATCTTATAGTCAGAAAACACTTCAAAATATAATAACGGATATTTAGCTTGTATTTTCTTTCCTAAAAAAATATCCCTTGCTTCATATCTTATATAACCAACCAAATAATAATCATTTTTAAGTTTTTCGAGTTTATCAAACGCTAAAATAAAACTCTCATTATCAAAAGCAGTAATAATCTCTCTCGGGTTTTCAAAAATTTTGTCTGAATATATTTGCATAAGTGAATTATTTCACAAAATTAAAATATATTAAAATTTATTTATTTAAAGTCAATAAATTTTTCAACATGCTAAAATTCAAATATGGAAATTTTAAATACAGAAAGAACAAAATTAAATAATACAATTGAACTTATAGGCGAACCATCAGAAAACAACATTCTTATCGTTGGTGTTGTTCATGGAGATGAACCACAAGGGAAGTATCTAATTGAGGGATATTTAAAAACTCATTATAACTTTCCGTCAAACTCAGATTTACCCCCCTCTTCGAAATCAAAGATTTCGGTCCTCCCACCAAGGGAGGACAAAAAGCTAACACAACTAGCAAGAACTCTTCGTAACAATATGACTGTACAAGAAATTAAAATATGGCAATATTTGAAAAATCGTCAAATTGACGGAGTCAAATTTAGACGGCAATTCATACTTGGGAAGTATATATGTGATTTTGTTTCATTAGAAAATAAAATTGTCATCGAGATTGATGGTAGCCAACATATCGAATCAAATTCTGATTTACAAAGAGATGAATTTTTAAAATCGATTGGCTTTAAAGTTTTACGTTTTTGGAATAATGATATTGATAATAATATTGAAGGAGTAATATCAAAAATCAATAACGTGATTTCTCAATGTCCTCCCCTTGAGGGAGGACCGAAATCTCCGATTTCGAGAAGGGGTACACTATTTATCCCTTGTTTAAACCCTGATGGATTGCAATTAAACAGACGAACTAATGCCAATAATGTAGATATAAATCGAAATTTTCCTACGAAAAACTGGGGAAACAACGAAGGCTATAACGCAACTTGTGATGACGAAACTACAAATTATTTTGGAGGGAAATCAGCTGGAGGAGAAATTGAAACTCAGTTTCTTATAGATACTATAAACAAATATACTCCGAGCCTTGTTATGACTATTCATGCACCGTATAAAGTTGTAAATTACGATGGACCTGCAAAAGGGATTGCAGAAAAGATTTCTGACATCATTAAATACCCAGTAGAAGCCAGCATTGGCTACCCAACCCCAGGCAGTTTCGGAACTTGGGCGGGAGTAGAAAGAAATATTCCTACAATTACTCTAGAAGTTGACGAAAAAATACAGGTTCAACAACTTGTCAAACCTGTATTTGAAATTTTTGATACATTATTCTTTATGCCATGAGGTATTAAAACCTATTGTATGAAGGATATCTCCAACAAAAGCTTTTTTCGGATTTTCCTTTCTCCATTTTGCATTCTCAGCGTTTCTTTTCTGAACTGCAGCTTTGTCCTCTTTAGAACTTACAGAAACATGAGAGGTTATTCTTCCTTCCTCATCTGAAAGTTTGATGTTATAAACTCCATTTTTACTATCAAATCGATAGCCAACCTCGCCAGATTTAGCAAATTCTTTAACACTTTGACTAGAACCCATACGAGATTCTTGGTTGTTAATCTTTAGCTGCATTGTTTCTCCATTTTGGTGATCCTTAGGAATATCCCTAGAAGTCAAAACTGACTGTGCTGAAGTTCTTTGGATATTTGAATCTCCATTCACTTGAGATAATCCTTGCAACAAAGCAACATGTTCTTTAGTTGCCATAATTGAACCCACGATTTTTTTGCCTTTGTTATTATCCACAGCACCTTTATCTGTAATTGTATATTTAGCACCGTCCAAGTCTATTTGCATTCCTTTTTCAATAAGAATCGTCCTTGAATCACTTTTACCGCTGTGATTAACAAATTGAAACTTAACTGCGACAACATCTGATTGTCTGATTTGTGATGAACCCATTTATATACTCCTTTATTCTCTTATATTTATATAAAGGATATATACTATTTAAAAATGCTAAATATAATCAAAATATTAACTTTTGTAAAATTCGGGAAGCCGATATTTAGCCCCAAAACTATTGTTTTTAGTGTATAATTAACGATATAGAAACGAGGGAATTTATTATGAAATTATTTAACTCTTACACTAACACTGTTGAAGAATTTAAGCCAATAGAAGAAAACAAAGTCAAAATGTACGTATGCGGACCAACTGTTTATGATTATGCACATCTTGGACACGCTAGATGTTACATTACTTGGGATGTTTTATACAGATATCTAAAGTTTAAGGGTTATGATGTTACATATTGTCGTAACGTTACAGATGTTGATGACAAAATTCTAAAAAAAGCTGATAAAGAAGGAAAAACACCAACTGAAGTTTCTCAATATTGGTATAAACAATTTGAAAATTCAATGAAAGCTTTAAACACACTAAAACCAGACATTGAACCTTTTGCCACTAAAACGCTAGGTGAAATGATTGCAATGGTTAAAACTTTGATTGAAAAAGGTTTTGCCTACGAATCAAATGGAGATGTATATTTTAGAGTAAAAAAATTCCCTAAATATGGTTATCTTTCAAAACAACCAATAGATCAATTAGAAAGCGGAGCAAGAATTGAAGTTGGAGCTCAAAAAGAAGATCCACTTGATTTTGCATTATGGAAAAAAGATGAAAAATTTGGATACAAATCACCTTGGGGCGTAGGTCGTCCAGGATGGCATATTGAATGTTCTGCAATGAGTAGAAAATATCTAGGCAAAACTATTGATATCCACGCAGGCGGAGCAGATTTAATATTCCCACACCACGAAAATGAAATTGCACAATCTGAATGTGCTAATGGTTGCAAATTCGTAAATTATTGGCTACACAATGGTTTTGTAACAATCAACAAAGAAAAAATGTCTAAATCTTTAGGAAATTTTTTAACTATTGACGATATGTTGAAAAATTATGATGCAAATACTTTAAGATTATTTATTTTAACAAATCATTATAGAATGCCTGTTGAATTTTCAGATGAAGCACTAACTGCTGCTCAAGCAGGAGCAAAACGTTTAACAAATGCTAAACAAACTCCAATCAACGAAAATTTAGATATTACAACCACAGATGAATACAAATCATTTGTTGGTGCAATGGATGATGATTTAAATACATCTAAAGCTCTTGCAGTACTATTTGACCTTGCGACAAGAGCAAACAAAGGTGAAGCCGATGCATATACTATTTTATATAAACTTGGCTCAACATTAGGTTTTACTTTTGAAAAAGCATCCTTATCAGAAGATGAAATTTCTAAAGCCATCAGCCACGTTTCAGAGGTTTTAAGCAAGGATTTCAAAACTATTGACGAAGTTCTTGAGCTTAGAAAACAGGCTAGAGCTGAAAAGAATTGGGATATTGCCGATAAAATCAGAATTGCTTTTGATGAATGCGGTATTGTCCTAAAAGACACTAAAGAAGGAACAACTGTCGAAGCAAAATAAGCTTATTATTATAAATATAAAATAAAGGGTTCGATAGTATATCGAACCCTTTTAAATTATTAAATTTTTATTGTAATTACTTAATTCCATTATCAACAATAGCTTTTGCCAAAACTCCATTGATGAAATTCGCACTATCATCTGTGGAATATTTTTTAGCAAGTTCAATTGCTTCATCTACAACGACTTTCATTGGAGTTTCTTTGATAAACAAAAGTTCTGAAAGTGCAATTCTTAAGATATCTTTATCCATTTTTACAAGTCTATCAAAATCCCAACCTTCAGAATATTTATCAATATTACTATCAATTTCTTCATGATTTTCTTGATAACACTGAGCAATTTTAATTGCATAATTTTTTACATCTCCTTCTGATTCAAGAGTTGTAAATTCAGCAATTTCAAGTGCCAATAAAGCTTTATCAGCAATATCAATCATTTCATTGATTCTACCAGTCATATCTGACGTCATTGGAAGAGGAACAGGAATATTCGTTGCATTCATTGGTCTATTTAAATTAATTTCGTGTTCTGCTTCATAATCATCAATTTTATTCTTCATATCAATCAATGAACCCAATGCTAATTTAAGTTCATCATGTGCACTACTAGACAAAATTCTTACTGATTTTAAAACAATGTCGTCTAAACTTTCTTTTGAATAGTTTGTAATCTTTTTATCAAACTGAGAAAGCAATATAAATGCTAATTCTCTAGATGCTCTGCGGGCTTGCATATTTTTTTACCTCATAAATTTTTCACATTTTACTTATAAGGTTATGCTATCATGAAAAATTTTTAACCTCAAGAAATTTCTTAATTTTAAAAAGAACTTATAATAAAACAGAACGGGAAAAATATTCCCGTTCCATCTTATAATTATTCAAGATTTAATCAAATTAGGCTTATTCAGCATCCTTGTTAATATCTTTAATACTCAAAGCGATTCTGTGTTCTTGTGGAGTGAATTTCTTGATAAGAACTTCTACACTATCACCAACTTTGAATTTGTTAAATGGGTTAACATTTTCTTCAGCCATTTCAGAAACAGGTAATAATGCTTCAACACCAGGGAAGATGTTAATGAAAGCACCAAAACCAGTAACTTTGTTTACTGTACCAGTGATAATTTGACCTTCTGAGAATTGTCCTTCAATTTGTTGCCATGGATCTTCGCCCATTCTTTTCAAAGACAATGAAATTCTCTTTAATTCGTTATCAATTTTAATGATTTTAACTTCTAAAGTTTCACCTAAAGAAATAACATCTGAAGGATGTTTAATTCTTTGCCAAGAAATTTCAGAAATTGGAAGTAAACCATCGATACCGTTGATATCAACGAAAGCACCGAAATCAGCAATTCTTACAACTTCACCTTTAACAACTTGACCTTCTTCAAGTTCAGATAAGATATTATCTACTACTTGATCTCTTTGTTCAGCAACAGCTTGTCTTTGAGATAAGATAAGTTTGTTTTTCTTAGGATCAGCTTCAAGAACTTTAACTTCGATTTTTTGATCTAACAAACCATCGAATGGAGTTCCAGTTCTAAGTTGAGATGATGGGATGAAACCTTTCAAATCAGCTACATCAACCAACACACCACCTTTTACAACTGAAACAACTTTTGCAAGAATTGTATCGCCTTGAACTTTTGCATCATTAAGTTGAGCCCAAGCTTGAGCAAATGCAAGTCTTTTCAATGATAATAACATTCCGTCTTCATCATTTTCTTCTTTCAATACGTAAAATTCTTTAACATCACCAAGTTCAACTGGAGCAGCTTCTTCTGCTGAAGAAATTTCTCTGTTTGGTAAGAATGCTTCTGTTTTAGCACCACGTACGCTTACTAGGTAACCATCTTGTTCTTTTTTCAAAACAGTACCTTCTACGATATCAGCGACAGAGTGGCTGTTTGAAAAACTTTCTTCTAATAGTTTTTCGAAATCGTCTAATGTTGCTTGTGTCATTTGTTTTATTCTCCTTTTCTTTATTTATTTTCGTTGAATGACCAACTTATTATTTTATTTTTTCTATAACTTTTTCTATCACACTATCTGGAGTTGAAGCCCCAGCTGTAATTGATATTTTTTGTGATTTCTCAATTAAATCTTTGTAATTATCCAACTCTTGCTCTGTTTCAATATGAATAGTTGGAGTAATATTTTTTAAAATTTCAGCCAAATGAGTTGTATTTGCACTTTTCTTTGACCCAACAACAATCATTAAATCACTGTTTTTAGCCAATTCCTTAGCTTCAGATTGACGCATTGAAGTACTTTTACAAATAGTATTAGCAATAAGCAATTCTTTTGTTAGTGGAGTTAAATATTCAACAATTTTATTCAAAGTTGAAATCATTTGCGTTGTCTGTACAACTACGCCTATTTTCTTTGCGGATTTTAATTCTTGCTCAAATGCTTTTAATTCTTCTGGTTCAGTTGCAACCAAAACATTTTTACTAAATTGTTCTGCATTAGCTTTTATTGCAATTACTTCTGGATGAGTAGCTTTTCCAACAATAACCAAGAAATAATCATTTTGTGCAAGTTCAATAGCCTTTTGTTGAACCTTTTTAACATCCGGACAAGTCAAATCATAAACTTCAAAACCCGCATTCTCTATTTGCTTAAACACCTCAGGGCTTTCCCCATGACTGCGAACAACACAAATGCCATCCCCTTGGTTAGGAAGTTCTTTAAGAGATTTTATACCCATTGCGTTCAATTCTTCAATAACCTGTGTATTATGAATCAATTCTCCAAGCACACAAATATTACGGTCTGGGTTTTCACTTTTTAATTTTTTTACAGTTGTTACAGCTCTTTTTACTCCATAACAAAAACCTGTAAATTTAGCTAATGTAATTTCTTTCGGCAATTTTTAATTGTCTTCTTTCAAATGAACTCGCAAGAAAATCTTGCTGTAAGACCATTACACCATGAAAACATTTTTAAATCAAGCAAGGACATACTGCATTATCCTAACCAATATGGTTTCTTATCGAATTTCTTGCCTTTTCTTCTTGAATTAGATACAAATGCTGGAGCAGAAGGGAAACCATCTTCATCCATCATATTGTAATCCTTTTGAGCAAAATGTAAATCAATATTTTTATTTGATTGTTCTTCAACAATTCTTGCTTTTTTAGATTCAATTTTTTCTTCTTCTAACATAGCAGCTACATCTGACTTTTTAGGGTTTAAATCTTTATACCAGCTATCTGAACCTGGTTGAGGAACAGTTGTTTCTGCCTGTTTATTAGATTGTTTAGGTAATTTTTGATTTTGAATATTAGTATTTGCATTTGCAGTTTTATCAGAAGACTTATCTTCTGCAACATTCATACTTGTACCTAATGTATTATTAGTAGCTGTTTGAACTTGAGTTGTTTGAACCCCAGCACCTTCTTTTAAGAAAACTCTAAATTTATCAGCTTTGTCAGTTTCACCTTTTTGTTCAAACTCAGAAATAATCTCCCACAAAATACTTTGAGGAATTTCAGAGCCATCAATCTCTTTACCAAAAAGAGCTACTATTGTATCTTTTGGTAAAAATGCTAATAAAGAATTATCTTTACTATATTTGAACAATCTTAAAATTACATCAGTATTATTTCTAAAATCTCCAGCAAATGAACGAAGAGTAGAGCTATCAGCATTTTCTGCAAATGCTCTCAAGAATACATCCTCTAATTTTCCAAATTTTGAAACAAGTTTTTTATAAGCAGTTGAGACACTATTTTTTTCAAATAATACTGTTATAGTATCTTTTAATGAAGCGACTTCTTCTTTTGAAAGTTTTACATCCGCAAGAGAAATGTCACCAGAAGCAATAGCTTTTATAATTTCTTCTTCTGATAAGTGTTCTGCTTTTTCAGTTTTTTCGGCTTCGTGTTGTTCAATACTTGCCTTTTGAGTTTTGATAAAATCTTCAATTTTATCAAGAACAACTTGAGCTTTTTCTGTTAATTCTTGAACTTCTGAATCAGTCAAATTGGTACTTGAAGATACCTTTGAAGAAGAAACTTCACTTACTGTATTTACTCCAGAAATTCTATCATTTGATGTAACAGAAGATACAGATGGAGTTTCTGTAACAGACGTTCTAGAAGGAGGAATATTAGCAGCAGACGGAGCTTTCGCAACATCTGAACCTACTCCTTGTTGTTTGATAGGATTAGATGTTGTAGGAGTTGCAGCATGATTTTGAGAATCAGCTTTATTTCCAGTTGATTCTGCTGATTTTTCAGTTTTATTAGAATTTGTTGCAACTGTTGTTTTTTCTAATGTTTCTGAAGAAATTTCACCAGTTTCTAGAGCTTTACGAATTTTAGCTTGTTGTTCAGGAGGATAATTCTTTATAGCTTGTTCAACATAAGAATTATATTGATTTTTTACACTTTTATCAACATATTTAGAAGCAGCAGCTAATCCTTCTGTAACTTCTGGATAATCAAGTTTTGAAAATTCTCTTCCATACTCAACTTGTTGTTCCGCAGAAGCAGTTTTTACAGCTGATTGAGTATAAACAGCTCTTCCTGCTGATGACATATTTTCAGACTGAACAACAGCAGCAGAATATGCAACTGCATCAGAACGTTGGTTTACACCAGTGGTATAGCTTTCCAAATATTTAGAATTTTCATTTGCTAAATCTACACCTAAAGCTTGACCTGCTTTAGCCTCCATTAAAACAGGAGCACTACATGCAATAACTTGAGTTGACTTAATATCACCAATTTTATCACCCATATCTATTGCAGCTTTCATGGCTTTTGGATTGTTATTCAATGTTGCATTACAAGCCATGCGTTTATGTGTTTCTGTATCAGCAAGAATTGTGTTGAATTTAGCTTCTTTAAAGCCACTTTCCAAAACTAAATTTTTAATTTGTGTTATTAAAGCTTCATCACCATCAGCTTTTAATAACATATCACGAATTCTTTTGGTTCTAGCTTTTGCATTTAATTTACCAAAATCTTTAAAATCCTTTTGAATTTGTTCTTCGGCAGAAATACCATGTTCTAACGCTCTTTGCTTGTAAGTTTCAACGTCTTGAACTTTTGCATTCTTACCAAATAATCTGCTCCTCATTTCTAAAGCATTTAACATTGCATCCTTATTTTCATAGTCAGAATTTTCAGAAATGAATTTTTTTAACTCTTTAACCGTTGGAGTATTTTTATTCTTTTTAGCATAATCAAATATTGCTAAATTTAAACTAATCTCTTCTGAACTCATTTTAGAAAGTTCACCATTAGGAGAGTCCTTCAAAAACTTAACTTTTTCTGATGAAGACTTTTCCTGAAATTCGTCAAAACTCATATTGGCTTCTGTGAGGACATCCATTGTCCCAATAATAGAAGAGAACATCATTTCTTTAATTTTAGGATCCGTTTCTTTCCAATTTGGAATGAATTTAGAAATCATTGAATTTGCTTGAAGAGCAATATATTTATCTTTGTCTGCATCATCTTTAATAGCGACGAAATCACTATCATATTTATTTAAAAAGGCTTTTGCGTACTCTTTCAATTTGTCATCGGCAGACATAGGAGGCTTCATTGTAGCCCATTTCTGACGAGTTTTAAGAGGAACTAATTCTTTTAATTCCTTCATTTTTTGAAGTTGATGATCCCTATATAACTTAACTTGGTCATCTTTTGAAAGTTTTTTGTAATCTTCAACCGATATTTCAGAACTATTTAAAACTTCAAATAATTCTGTAGCTTTAATGACTTTTTCTTCCATAGGTGTTGAAGAAGTAGAAACAGTGTCTGCAAGTTCCAAGATTTGTTGCTTGCAGTATTGTTTCTTTTGCTCTTCTGACATTTTTTGATATTTTTCATCAGTTTTTGAAAAATACTTGTCAGCAGTCAATAATGGAATATTTTCTTTATTTTTAATTTTAGACAATTCTTTATATGTTACAAGAGGTTCAACAACCCCAGAACTAATCGCTTGATACTGAGCTAAAAGTTTCTTTTCTTCATTAGTTTTATTAGGCTTTTCTTCCAAATATTTAACTAATTCTTCTGAATTTTTAATATTCTTCAAACCACTGGTTGATAAATATTTTTCTGCACCAACTCTAAAAACTTCCATTTTAGAAGAATTTTTCATTGATGGATTCTTAACAACTAATTCTTCACTATGCATTGGAAGCTTTTCAGTTGATTTAGGATTTTTAGATTCAGAAGTTGAGAAATTTATAACTATTTTAGACGAAGAAGAACTACCAGCAGTCGTAGTTTCTACTACTGCTACTTTCTTTTCTTTTGTAATGTCATTTACGCCTTTTAGTTCCATAGTTATATTATCTCTTTATTTTCTTTCTTATTTACATGAAAAATTTAAAACTTCTTCAATTTCAACGAACAAGAAAATGTTTACAAAATTTAATAATCAAGTTTTCTAACATCACCAATCAAGTTTTCTAACATCACCATTTTCTGTTGGTTTAAGATTCGGAGTTTTTACAACTCTTACTTTTAAACCCGTCATATCTTGCATTTTTGTATCGCCATTCAAAAAGTCAATAAGTGCATTTGCTGCATCATCCGAAATTTTAAACTCTTGCTTCTTGTAATATAGTTCATGAGGCATACGCACTTGCCTACTTGTCCATACTCCACAAAACGAATTTTTTCCTAAATCATGGTACTCTATTTCACGAACTTTAGGAAGATACAATTGATCTCTATAATCACCATCTTTTGGAAGATAAGTTATAAAGTTAACCTTATTTGAACCATCAGAATATGTTTCTAGAGCAAGGAAAGCACCATTTCCAGCAGAAAGCACCTTAACAGGTTTCTGTTTTTGAATATACTTTCTTTGAGCTGGAGTCATTGCTGATGACTGGTCAACGCCCATTACATAAGTTGCTTCATCTACTTCTGGAGCTGGATTTGCTTCAGCAAGTTCAATAATTTTACTAGAATTTAAAGTCGCTGCGGGTTCATTCGCATTTCCCACCATTGGTGACATTGCAATCAATGTTGCAAGCGGAACAGTAACCATTTTATTTTGTACTCGACGAGGGAAGTTATAACCTTCTCCATTGTTATCGTCATCTTCGTCATTTCTCATCCCAAATGATACTAATCTAGGATTATTCTTCACACTAACATTGCTAATAGGTAATATTGCCATACTAACACTCCTTTTTTGTATTCAGTTTTCAATAGGATTAACCCCTTAATCCTGTAATTCATTAACCTTGTCTGCTATTATAGCAGTCGTTTCACAATTTGTAAAGATATTTTGCCTATTTCATCCATCTTTACTAGGGTTACTCACGTTCTAAAACATAAAATCAAAAATTTTTGCTAGCACAATATTTAAACTTTAACAAATGTTAAACTACACTTAAAAATTATCTGAATGAGAAGTGATACCCAATGTTGCATTATTATCAATCTCAATAACATGCCTAATTATTGAATGTGCAGTGAGCAACAAATAAGGATTAATTTCCGTTGTTTGGGACATATTGATATTTGCAGAAGCTTTATCTACATTAGATTTCAAATCCTTATTTATATTATAAGTTGTAACAGTATCCATTGAATATTGCTTTTTGTCAGAATCCATTCGCAATTGCAATTCTTCTTTCGGAAACTTATCATTACATTCAATCGCAATTTGAACTGAATTTGAAGTTTCTAAAAAGATTGTAGCAATTACGGTTCCGAAATTCTTAGTCGTAATTGAAACAGTCAAAACACTGTCGCTTTCCTCTTCTCCTCCAGATTTTGTTTCTACTTCTAAATCAAAACCTACTCCCTCCTCAAGAGGAAGCCAAGGAAGATACAACATTAAAAGAAGTTTCAATGTTTTTTGAGGATTATTTTCGGATGCAATAGAAATGCTAGCGTTAATTAATTTTGCCATTTCTTTCATTTGAGTCAAATCAGTAATTCCTGCTTTTGAAGCTTCTGTCATCGTCATAATAAGTTTAGTCAAAGCCTCTTTACCATTTTTTTGCAATAAGACAGAAATATCCGCAAGATTTATCATTCCTCCAGATAAAATTTCCAAATTTTTCAAACTTGACTGCAACTGACTTGATAATTGAACATTAACAATTTCTTTTGTCATTGTTGTATTTAAACCTTGAAGTTGTGCAAGAATTTGAGCTTGTAGCTGAGAAAGGGAATTTCTCTGCATCGCAAGCTGATTAGCATACATAAGATTAAACTGTCCTTGCGTCAATCCTCGCTGAAGCATATAGACAAACTCATTTATATTTCGTGGCATTTGAAACAATTCTCTAGCATAAACAGCTCTATCCATGCTTTGCAAGGTATTCAACTGCAATGTTTCACCCACCTGTGTTTGAACAACAGGCTGAGGAGTAGATTTAGGAACAGAAACTTCTACTTTTGGAGCAACATTAGAAGTTTGTGATTGAGCGTTAAAAGTTCCTTTTGCAGCAAAGGTTCTCTGCTGTGCATAATTCTGTCCAAAGCTATTCAAAAATCTTCTTATGTCAATTCCTGCCATATGACTAATTTAACTGATTTTTTATCAAAAGTCTAGTTTTCAATCGGCATATAAGATTGAGGATAACTATAATCTTCCAAAAATCCTAGATTTTTATATAATCTTAACGCTTGAAGATTATTTGTTTCAGTCGTTGTATTAATTTCTGTAATTGGGCTATTATAAATATCTATTTCCTTAAATATTTCATCCATTGAGTGCTTTAACATAATAGTTGAAAGTCCCTTGCCTTGATGTTCCTCTCTAATTCCAACAAGCGGAATATTAACAATGCTTCCGCCAGTAAGATTCATAAAAGAAAATCCAACAGGTTTACCTTCATACAATAAAACACTTGTAGCTTTAGGCATAAATTCAGCATAAACATCTTTAACAATTTTAGTAATAATATCTTGAGTTCCTTCAATCGTTTTAAACCTAGGGTCAAATAATGCATCAGAACTTTCATTAAACGACTCTTGAATAACACTCACTGCATCTTCAAAATATTTATCATTCCAAGAAACAACTTCATAATCTTCTGGTAATCTCACAACTCTTGCATGAGAAAACAATTCTCTTGAAGGTGTTCCTTTCATCATAAACCTCAAAACTTCTATTCCAACAAACTTGAAACCAAGTTTTGCAATAACACTAATTAAAGATTTTTGTTCTCCTAACATTGGATAACAAACAATTTTTTCTTTTCTTAGATTTTGTGTAATATCGATAAATTTTGTTAATAGTTCTCTAGCACAATCCATCAACTTTTCTTTGTCAATAGAGTGAATAATATTTAATTCAATAGCTTCAGAAATAGCAGTTGTATAAACTAAAAATCCAACAGTTTTTTCTTCATCATAAAGTACAATACATTTGATTAGATCCTTATCAATTGCATCTAAAAATCCATCATAATCCAAAGGTTCAAGTTCAAAATTATAATCAGTCTTAGCTTTCTTTCTAAAATCTTCATATAGATTTTCAAAACTTCCATAATTATTCGCTGTTAAAATTTTTGTATTGTACATAAATATCTTTCCTTATAAAAAGTGGTGCATTTTTTCTTTTTTTGTTTCAAGGTATCTCTTATTATATTGAGTAACTTCAGAATCAACCTTGATTGTATCTAACACATTCAGCCCATAACCTTCAAGCCCAATAATTTTTTTAGGGTTATTTGTAATTAAATTAAAATCCGTATAACCCAAATCTACTAAAATTTGAGCTCCAGTTCCATAATCCCTTAAATCAGATTTGAACCCTAAAGAAATATTTGCTTGAATAGTATCTTGACCTTCTTCTTGCAATTTGTAAGCTTTGATTTTGTTACAAAGTCCAATTCCTCTACCTTCGTGGTCCGTCAAATAAACAACAGCCCCTTTTCCATAATGTTCAATATATTTCAATGCGTTGAACAATTGAGAATTACAATCACATTTCAAACTATGAAATACATCACCAGTAAGACACATACTGTGAACTCTCACCGCAGGAATTTTATCAGAACCATCATCTTTAACAAGAGCTACATGTTCTGAGCCATTAACTTGGTTTTTATAAGCGTAAAGTTTAAACTCTCCATAAGGAGTTGGAAGAGTTGTTTCAGCTTCCCTTGTCACAAGTTTTTCAGATTTTAACCTATATGCAATGAGCTCTGCAACAGAAATAAACTTCATACCATGTTCATCTGCGAATTTTCTCAAGTAATCTCTTCTTGCCATATGTCCATCTGGAGCCATAACTTCGCACATTACACCAGCAGGTCTATGACCACAAATCTTAGCCAAATCAACAACCGCTTCAGTGTGTCCAGTTCTTTCTAACACTCCACCCTTTTTAGCAACACAAGGAAATAAATGTCCTGGTCGTCTTAAATCAGAAGGCTGAGCATCTCTAGCCGTAGCTACTTCTACCGTCTTAGCTCTATCATATGCAGAAATACCCGTTGTTACACCATATTTTTCTGCGGCATCAATACTTATTGTAAAAGCAGTTTTCATTTCTTCAGTATTTTGTTCAACCATCTGAGGCAAATCTAATTGCTCGGCAATTTCTGATGAAATTGCAAGACAAATTAACCCTTTGACCTCTGTTGCCAAAAAATTTATTTTTTCAGGAGTAACTTTCTCTGCCGAAATAATTACATCCCCTTCATTTTCTCGATCTTCATCATCTGCAACAATAACAGGTTTTCCATTTTTAAAATCTTCGAGAGCTTCTTCAATACTATCAAATCTAAATTTATTATTCATTATACAAATCCATTTTCTTGTAAAAAATTCATACTTATACCTTTTTTATTATCTTTCGCAGATAAAAATTTTTCAACATATTTCCCCAATATATCGGTTTCAATGTTTACATCTTGTCCTAATTTCAAATCCTTCAAACTTGTATTGTTATAAGTATGAGGAATTATTGCAACACTCACAATATTGTCCACAATATTTGCGACAGTAAGACTTACTCCATTTATCGTAATTGAACCTTTATAAACCACATATTTTTCTTGTTCTTCTGGAATCTCAAATTGAAGATTATAAAAATCAGATAATTTTTCAATATTGATAAATTTACCCATACAATCAACATGTCCTGAAACAATATGCCCACCCAATCTAGAACTCAATGTTAAGGCTCTTTCAAGATTTACAGTATTCCCAGATTTTAAATTTCCGAGAGTTGTAACCTTCAAAGTTTCATCACTAATTTCAGCACTAAATTCAGAAGAATTGAACGCAATAACAGTTTGACAAACACCGTCAATTGCAATACTATCACCAATTTTCACATCTTCTATGACTTTTTGACAACCGATGACAATTTTAGCCCCGTTTGCTTTAAATTCTAGAGATTTTACTATTCCAATTTCTTCAACTATTCCTGTAAACATAAATTTAGAATACCACATTTTTACAACATAAACCCTCAAATGTAACTAAATCGTAATACATTATTAGTCCTTGTTTAGGATTGTTAAGAGCCATTTCAAAATTCAATCTAGAGATTGAAAATTTATTTTTTTCGTATTTTTTCAGATTGAAAGTATTGATTTCACACGGTTTGAAGCTATTTTCAAATGTAAAGTTTTGTTAAAATTATTACAAGATTAGTAAAGAATTAATGCAATTCAACCGATACATGTAGTATAATATATATATAAGATATACTTAACAATTAATCGCAACTAATAGCCAGAAAATATTTTGTTATAATCAAAATAGAAAGGCAGCGAATATATGAGCAACTTACAATTTCAAAATGATTTAGAAAAATTGGTAGAAATTTTACCCCAAAGGATAAGACAGCACCTTTCTTATGAAAAAATGGAAGATGTTATCGAGATAGTATTGGACATCGGCAGACCTCCAGAAATTAGACATGCTGATGGGAAAATTGAGTATATCGATGTCACAAATGTTGACTATGAAGACATTTCATATATAACATCACACGTTCAAGAATTTACATCAGATAACCGTTCTGGAATTCCAGGAACTCTACACAGAATCAGTGCAATCAGAAATAGACAAGGCAAAATTGTTGGTCTTACTTGCAGAATTGGACGTGTTGTAACAGGCACTATATCTTGCATTAAAGATTTTTGTTTACAAAACAAAAGTATTCTTTTCTTAGGACGCCCAGGGGTTGGTAAAACAACCAAACTTAGAGAAATTGCTAGACTAATGGCTGACGAACTTAAGAAAAGAGTAGTAATTGTAGATACTTCTAACGAAATCGCTGGAGATGGTGATACCCCACATCCTGCCGTTGGTCATGCCAGAAGAATGCAGGTTAGACAACCAGAATATCAAAAAGATATTATGATTGAAGCAGTTGAAAACCACACCCCAGAAGTTATCGTTGTTGACGAAATTGGGACAGAAGCTGAAGCTCAAGCTGCAAGAACAATTGCAGAACGAGGAGTAATGCTTATTGCAACCGCTCACGGTAACAGCTTAGAAAGCTTAATTAAAAACCCAACATTATCAGATTTAGTCGGCGGTATTCAATCCGTAACATTAGGTGATGATGAAGCGAAACGTCGTTCTTCACAAAAAACAGTATTAGAAAGAGAGAAACAGCCGACTTTCGATATAGTAATCGAAATTTTGGACAGAAACACATTGGCAGTGTACAAAGACACCGCAGAAGCAGTTGACTACATACTTAGAGGATGGCCAATCAGACCAGAACTTAGAAAAGTGGATAAAGCTTATGAGTTCTCCCAAGCTCCAACCCCTGTACCTGCAAGAGTTCCAAACGTAATTGATAAAATTAACGCTCTTGACAACAAAATTGAACATCCAGAAAGTTTAAAATTTAGCTTTTCTCGTCAAAAATACGTTGAAGAAGTTAAAAAATTCAAAAAAATATACTTGTACGCAGTATCTAGAAGTATTGCCGAAAAAGTTATTGAGCGACTTGACTTAAACGCAGAAATTACTCGGAACTTGGATGATGCTGATATAGTAATTGCTCATAAAAACTTTATCAAAGGCGGTGCAAAAGTACTAAGCACAGCAGAAGAAAATAGAATTCAAATATTCTACGTAAAAACAAATTCAATGGCACAAATTCAAAAAGTCATAAAAGAAGCATTAGATATAGCAGAATTGAATGAAAAACAATCTTTCTACGACATTACAGAAAGAGCATTAGATGAAGCAAAAGCTGCGATTGAAAAAGTTCTAGCAGGTGCAAAAGATATTGAATTAACTCCACAAAATCAACAAATAAGAAAACTTCAACACGAACTTGTTGAACAACACAACTTAGCAAGCAAATCTGTTGGAGAAGGTGAAAATCGCCACTTGAGAATAGTTGGAGGGCAAGATTATCAAGAAAAAACTGGTTCTTAAAAACCAATAAACAATTAAATAATTGAAAAAAAGTTTGAACCCTTTCTTAAACACGAGGAAACTACGTCATTCCATCAACTTTGAGAGAGGGTTCCCGTTTTTATAAAAACTCAAAAAATCAATCCTTTGATATTTTGAAAACCCTTATAAAAAAAGATGACTTTTAAAAAATATCCATTAAAAGATTGATGTAATATTTTCTATTGTCATTTATTGTAGTGGTGGGAGATATTACGGTATTTCCAAAGGGGATAAATCAAGGGATAGTTGTAATGGAAAATGAAATCCAAAATTCAATATCTACAAACGAGTTATACAAAGAGTACGACTGGTATCAAAACACTTTTCCTAAATTGGTTAAGGATGCGTGCGATGACTTCTTTGCGAACAATTTTGATATTGAATTTGTAGGATTAAGTAAAAACATCAATTGCCTATTAGACAATGAAGCTTGTTTTGTTACTAAAATTCGAATAAGCAAAGATTATGATGTTTATTTCAGAATGACAGAAAAAGCTATTTCAATTATTTTGAATACTGTTTTGGGTCAATCAAAAAACAAATTCAACATCAATAAGATATCCGAATTAGAAGCAAAAATTATAACATCCTTTAATAGTACAATGTTTGATGCTATTAAAGAAGAACTTGATGATCCAGACCCAAGTGAATTAAAACGCACAAATTTTGACGTAATCCATCTTTCATTCATTATAAAGAGCAAAGATGAATATTCAAAAAGTGCTGGAAAAATTTTCATAACTATTCCACAAGTACTAGTTGAACCAGAAGAAATCGAATCAGAAGAGAACAAATTTTCGGATGAAAGCTTTCCAAATGCAGAAACTTTCGCAAAGATTATTGTTGGGAAAACTAGATTTTCACTTTATGATGTAAAAAATCTTGAACAAGATGACTTAGTAGTTTTTGAAAACAGTAATATTGAACATTTAACTTTATCCATATTCGGAAACCAAATGGATATAAAGCTAGAACCAAATATGGATATACTTATTCCCGAAACAGACGATGGAGGAGATAATATGAGCGATGATTCTCAAAAAAATATATGGGACAGTATTGAAGTCGATATGTATGCTGAATTTGATTCAGTAAAAATAACCTTAGGAGAATTAAAAAATATTGAAGCTGGGTTAGTTGTAGATTTGACTTCATTATACAACAACAGCGTAACTTTAAAAGTTGAAGGAAAACCAATCGCAAATGGTAGTCTTGTTATTGTAAATGACCGTTATGGGGTAAAAATAAATGAAGTTCTAGCGGGAAACAATGCGGGAATTTCACCTTCAAACGCAACTCCTCAAGACCAAAATTCTTTTGATGATGAGGATGAAGAAGAGGAAGATGAAGAAAATTACTCTGAAGAAGGTAACGAAGAAGAATCAGAAGGCGAAGACAACAACGGAGAAAATGATGAAGACTTCGATTACAGCGACTTTGAACTAGAAGACGAAAATATTTAAAAATTTTTATAATCAAATCTATGGGGAGATAGAAACAAAATGCACATGGGCAGTTATGTAATAAATTTTACAGTTTATACAATGGCAATGCTAGGATTAATTTTCTTTGCCATATTCATTTATAAAAAAGTTATAAACGGAGGATTATGCAAAAATAGTAACAAATTTTTGAGCATAGAAGAAACTATGAGCATAAATCCAAGAAAATCTATCATGGTTGTTCGTGCAGGAAACGAAAAATTCCTTATAGCATCTGATATCGACAGAACAACAATGCTTTCAAAATTAGAAGGCCCTAAAAAGATTTCAGCACAACAAATCTTAGAACAAAATTTAGCCAAAAAGTACGAAAGATTTGAGAACACTGAAAAATATGAAAATTTTGACAACCTAATTCCAAAAGAAAACATCCAAATAGATGTCGAAAAACAATCTCAAAAATCCATGAGAATTGCAGATTTAGACGTTGTTTATCCACAAAAAGAACATATTACTTTAGAACCAATTAAGGATAAAAATCCTCAAGGTAGGCGTCTTGAAAAAACTCAAATGGATAGAAGAGAAGCACCTAAAACAACAAACAAAACTGTTGTTCTTGATTTTGAAAAACCAAAATCACACGGATTTTCTACAATGAAGGAAATGGCAAAAAAAATTAACGAACTATAAAAATAACAACAAAAGGAAAGATAAAAAATGGATCAATTGCAAAACTTAAATCCTGTAATACAGATGCTAGTGGTAATGACATTATTCTCATTACTTCCTTTTGTATTCTGTTCAATGACAAGTTTTTTGAGATTTGTTATTGTATTTTCAATGCTAAAAACAGCGATGGGTACTCAACAAGTTCCACCTGCAATTGTAATTATCGGGCTATCTATAATTTTAACATTTTATACAATGGGAGGAACATTCCAAAAAATGTATGACATGGGTTCTGTTCCATATCAAAAAAATCACGATATGATTGCAGCCATAAATGAAGGCTCAAAACCATTGAAAGAATTTATGTTAAAACAAACAAGAGAAAGTGATTTAACATTTTTTGTCGAACTTGCACATCAAACAAAGCCAAAGTCACCAGATGAACTATCAATTTGGGAAATCGCTCCAGCATATATTATTAGTGAACTAAAAACTTCATTTGAAATAAGCTTTATCATATTTGTACCATTCATCATTTTAGATTTGGTTGTTGCAAATATTCTATTAGCATTAGGTATGTTCATGTTGTCACCAACAATTATTTCAATGCCGTTCAAATTACTAATATTTATTGCAGTAGATGGCTGGGCATTAATAGTCCAAGGACTTGTTTCAAGTTACAACTAGAGGATTTAAAAGGACAAAATCGATGGAAATTTTATTAGAATATTTAGCAAAAGGATTTTTAATAATGTTGGCAATTTCAATGCCATGCGTTCTTGTTGCAGCGGGAATTGGTCTTGTTGTTGGTATTTTGCAAGCGGTAACTCAAGTTCAAGAACAAACAATCGCAGCAGCACCAAAAATTCTCGGAGTTTTCCTAGTTATCGTAATTGGAGGAGTTGGATTTATCAAACTTTTGACTAATTTATTCCAAGAAGGTATGGTTCTAGCTTTTAATACAGTTCCACAAAGTGAAAGTTTTGTATTAGATTCAAATTATCACAAATACACAACACCTTTTGCAGGGGAGATGAAAGATAGATTTAAAAATGTTGATAACATAAACGAAATAATGAAAAATCCAGGTAAAGTTCCCTACATTGACAAATACCAAAGAGAAAAATATACTCCAGCAGCTAAAACTGCAATGCCAAAACCAGACATGGTTGAAACAAAGAGGATTTTAGGACAATAAATAAATGGAAGCAATAATAGCAGAGTTAATTAAAATGTTCCCAAAGATAAATACCTACCTTATGGCAGGTACTTTTGTCTTTGCAAGATTGATTGGCTTTTTCAGATTTGCTCCAATTTTTAATAGAAAAGATTTTCCAAGTTTAGTGAAATTACCGTTAGCATTGATTATTACAGTTTTTATGGTTCCATTTTTACATCCAGAAAAATGTTTAACTCAATGCGATTCTTTTATGCTTTCAATAGTATTGAATATTGTTGTCGGGGCAATGATTGGTTATATGGCACAATTGATAACAATTGCGATTGATTGTGGAGCAGAAATGATAAATATGCAAATGGGTTTGTCATCTGCAACAGCATTAGACCCAACAACATCTGCTCAAGTTTCAATTTTAACTAAAATGATTTCACTAATGGGAATTTTAATTTTTATAAACCTTGGTGGAGTATATTGGCTTTTCAAAGCACTATTAAGGAGTTTTGAAATTTTTCCAATATATGCAACACACGTCCCTCTTCCAGAACTTATTAAAATGGATTTGTTAATCAAAATGTCATCTAACACCCTGTACATGGGATTACAAATTGCATCACCAATTTTATTAGCAACTTTAGCCCAAGATATCATTTTGGGGGTAATTTCAAGAACCGCACCCCAAGTAAACGTATTCCAATTGAGCTTCCTATTCAAACCAGTTTTGGGAGCTGCAATTATGGTTTGGATTTTACCAATGCTTATGAACGTAATTGAAGAATATTTTTTGAGTTTTGCAAATATTATTTAAAAATTATAAAACATCTAAAAGCCATTTAAGACAAGTTATTTCAAAACTTCAATAACATCATAATCAGTTAAATATGGAAGATGAGCTTCTGTTATAAGTTCTCCAGGGAGTAATATAGAAATTCCAGGAGGACATTCTGCCACAACTTCTCCAGACAATCTGCCCACAGCTTGATCTTTAGGAATAATTTCTTTTTCTGAAAAATATGCTTCTCTTAAGTTCTTCTTGATAATTGGAGTCAACATTGGCATATGCTTCTTATTTTCAAGATAATAAATATCTTTATAATCATGAGTATCAATTTTTTTCAAACAATTCACAAGATATTCAAAATCAGAACGTTTATTTCCAATATTACTTAATATTAAAATGCCTTCATCAGAAGCACTTTCGACTTCAATACCAAAATCAATTTCCAAAATAGACTCAAGTCTTTTTCCTGAAAGACCATCCGCTTTTATAAATATCTTTGTAACATCTGTCTTATAGCCAAAGTCGGATTTTAACTGATGTATTGAATCCATTTTATCAATTTCAGTTCTCAAAAATTTTGCATTAGAAATCGCTCTTGCTAATTGCTTTTGCCCTCTTTGGCTTTGCAAATTTGCACGAGCAGCATCTAAACTTCCTAATAACATCAAAGATGGACTTGTTGTATGTAACAACATCAACGAACGTTCAACATCTTCCGCATTTATTTTAGAATCTTTACTTATGTGAAGCATTGACGATTGGCTCATACTTCCACCAGTTTTATGCAAAGAGTGAACAACAATATCCGCACCCAATTTTAAAGAAGTTTCTGGCAGTTTTTCATTAAAATTCCACAAACAACCGTGAGCTTCATCAACAATTAACGGAACATTGTATTTCTTACAAATTGTAGAAATTGATTTCACATCAGATACAACGCCTTCATATGTCGGATTTGTAATCCAAACAGCCGAAACATCATCATTTTCTTTAAGAAGTTTTTCAATCGAATTAGCATCAATATTCCCCCAAAGACCCCAATCACTGAATTTTTCAGGAATAACCCACAATGGGTCTGCTCCAGAAATTATTAATCCAGTTAAAATGGAACGATGACAATTTCTATTTACAATAACTTTTTGCCCTTTTTTTGTTAAACCCATTGCAATTGCTAGGTTTCCAATAGTTGAACCGTTTATCAAAAAGAAAGTCTTTTTAGCTCCAAATGCTTGTGCTGCAAGTTCTTGAGCTTCTTTTATTGGACCAGTTGCAGGAGTTAAAGTTCCTAAATTATCAAATTCATCAGTAGTATCAACCATTAAAGCTTTTTTACCAATTAAATTTCTAAATGCTGGTAAAGTTCCAAGACCTTTGGTATGTCCTGGAATATGAAATTGATACGTAGGATTGTTGTAAGCAGCTCTTAGTGCTTCAACAATAGGGGCTTTTATTTTCGTCTGTTTATTGAATTTAATTTTATTCGGCATAATCGCAATATACATCAAAAAAATTATGAAATCTACAAATTTTATGCTATAATTGTCACAAATGAAACGAATCTTAAAATTTGTAGTAGTTTTTTCAATAATTTTTACCCCTATAAACGTTTGTGCAAATAGTACAGATGAATATTTAACTGCTGATTTACTTGAAAATTCTCAGCCAAATGAAATTGTCTTGAATACAAAAAATAACACAAAAAATTCAACCATTTCAGAAAATCCCACTGACAAAATAGACACTGAAGAAAAACCCGAATCTCAAATATCAGAAGAAAAAAAATCGAAAGAAGCTGAAATCGATTCAGTTATGGATAACTCCGAATTAGATTTTGAGTTTTTCAAAATTTTCGATCAAGACAATGACAATGTTATAGATGAAGATACAATTGTAGGGAAAATATATCATAGTAAAATTACGAGAACAGATATTCCATCATTTTTATTAAAAGAAGAATTAACTCATAGATTTCAAAAAGGACCTGTTCACAAAATCCAAGCATATGGTGGGTTCAGAGGGTCACTAAATTCAATATTTACTCCAAATTATTCGACGGATTATGACAATTTAACTACACAAGTTGGGATGTATGGAAAATTCAACAATCCTAATTATCGATTTAAAATCGCTGTAAACCCAATCCCAAGAACAGATTCAAATTATTTAGAAAGATTTATATCTGATGCATATTTAATTAATACATCAATCCCACACCATCAAATTATTGCAGGTTATTCTAGAGTTCAAACAGGTATTGAAGGCGGAACATCTTCTTACATCCTACCATTCGTTGCTCGTTCACAAATAGCAAGGAACTTCGGGAGTGCGAGATCTTTAGGAGTAAAAGTACTAGGGAATTACAACTACATTGACTACAACATTGGAGTAGGCTCTTCTGGCAGATATATAACAAGTGGTATGCCTGGAATGGAATTCACTGGCTGGGTGAACGTTAAACCTTTTGGATCAGAAGATAAAAAATTCGGGAAGCTCACACTTGGAGGAGGATTTAATGGTGGTCATAATGATATAGATTATAGCGTTGGGAGCGTTTATGTCGGATACAAACACAAAAAATTATGGGCAAATTTTGAAGCTGGAATAGCAGACGGGTATAGTGGTTCTAAGGGAGTAAGTGCAAATAAAGCTAGTGGTTATGCCTTTACTGCGGGCTGGAAATTCAACCCTCAATGGCAATTAATTGGTAGAATTGACCAATTTGACCCCAATAGAGATGTAGCTGGAGATTTGAAAAGAGAATACACTATTGGTGTAAACTGGTTTATCAAAGGTCAAGCACTTAAAATTGTATTGAACTACGTGTTCTGCCAAAATCAAAATAGAGACGACAGTCACAAAATTATTTTAGCAACTCAAATTTTATTATAATTTTCAAATAAAAACCGCAATCTTGGTCAGAAATTGCGGGCGTAAAAGATTTGGTAAATAAACACGAGAAATTAATTAATATATTGAATTAATAGATATAACATGACAACAAATTTTCACCTGTCATTTTCATCTTTTTTAATGCTCTCAATTCAGTTTGACGAATACATTCTTTAGTTACGCCATAAATATTTCCAATTTCTTCAAGAGTATAACGTTCTGTATCATCAAGCCCATAACGCATTTTCACAACTTCTTGCTCTCTTTCTTTTAGGGTAGAAATAACGTTTTTAATATCATCTTTTAAAGATTGATATTCGGCATTTTCAGAAATCAAACTAGAATTATCCGCTAAAATATCCGCAACATTCAAATCTTTGCCATCACTTTTTTCAAGCCCATTTTCAATAGAAATTGTTTTAGTATATGCAGATAAAAACATTTCAATTTTATCAGGGGCAATATTCATTTTTTTTGCGACTTCTTCATTTTTAACTTGAGATGTTGTATTTTGCTCCATTTGATATTTCACTTTAGAAAACTTTGAAAGAGTTTCTTGAATATAAACAGGAATTTTCATACAGTGAGATTGTTCAGAAATAGCCTTAAACATAGATTGTTTAATCCACCAACTTGCATATGTCGAAAATCTATAACCTAATTTATGATTAAATTTCTCTGCTGCAATCATCAATCCAAGATTTCCTTCTTGAATTAAATCAATCATAGGAACTCCAGACATATGAATTGTTTTCTTTGCTATCGTAACAACTAATTTTAAATTTGCTTGGATTAATTTTTGCTTTGCTTCACTATCACCTTGCTCAATTTTTTCAGCAACAATTTTTTCTTCTTCTGCTGTCAATTGTGGATAATCTGCAATATCTCTTAAATAAGCGGTCAATGTGTTATCATTTTGACCTTCTACAACTTCTTTTTTTGCTGGGTTTGAATTTTGGGTAGTAACCTTCATCACAATAAGTTCATCTCTTCTCATAAACATTAAACTCCTCAGTTTGCATGGAAAATTTTGGCATCTTTTGGTAAGTGCCTCGGGGTAAGTAACACGAGTATATATACTTTTTATATACCCATATATATAACAGGTGTGACATCATGTTACGACATGTTACAAAAGAAAATAATTAATTTTTATGAAATATGCGATATTATAGGTTTTTCGTACTATAATAAAATCAATAAAATATAGGAGAGAGATTTATGAATTTTAAAGAAAGATTACAAAAATTAAATAAAAAGAATATTGCAATTACAGTTGCTATTTTATTCCTTGTTACAATCATATCAGTATGCGGTTATGAATACTATCAAATGAAACACTTTGAAAATACAACAATGGCTCCAAATGAAAATGAACCAGATTTGACTGCACCAGAACAAGAACCTCAGCAAGAACCAACTAAAAAACCTTCTGAGTACAATATTGGTATTACTTATGATAAAGCTATTAAAGGGAATAAACCAATTATGGTTTTATTCTATGCAGACTGGTGTCATTATTGCATCAGATTTATGCCAACATATGAAGAATTATCAAAGATTTATAAAAAAGATATGGCATTTTCAAAAGTTAACGTGGAAGATCCAAAATATGCAAACCTTGTAAAAAGCATAGGCATTACAGGATTTCCTACAGTATATCTAATTGACCCTAAATATGACAACAGAGTTCTATTATCAAACGCAATTTTTGGTGATATAAAGCAATTACAGGTTGAATTAGACAGATTTTTAAGAATTAGAAAAATTCTAGATTCTAAAAAATAGGAAATAGTTTAATATATCGTAACAATATACTTTCTTTTTAAGTTTGTGTTTTGTATAATTCTATTGTTTCGGAATACCGAGACTTGGGGTAGCAGTTGTTTCCTGCATAAAGAACAGTTTATTAGCACTGCTCTTCAAAAAGTCGATATAGAAAATTGAATGTTAAATTTTGTTTACAAATGGGTAAATATTAGCAATTTTTTTTCTGTTTTTGACTCTATATAAATAGAAGGTGTATAGTTATGAAAGTAGATAGTTACAAAAATTTAGGTTACGTACAACAAAGTGCGTACACTCGCACACAAAATGCAGCCAACCCAAATTTCAGAGGTAGCCTTACTGGAATCACTCCAGAAATTGCATCAGACACAGACAAACTTGTTGAATTCTTGTTAAAAAACAAAAAAGCAAGAGCCTTTATCAACAAATTTAAGTCATGGCAAGGTGAACTCGGTGGCATCATGATTACTGCAATTGGTACAGGTTTAATCGCTCCACTATCAATTGCCTTTAACCCATTTGTAAAATCAAAACCAAATGCAACAGAAGAAGAGAAAAAAGAGTTAGATAACACTAAAAAATATACGGCAATGCGTCAACCTATTTCTGCAGCTTTAGCAATTTTATTCCAAGCAGGAGCATTAAAACCAATTGATAAAATTGTCAATGAAATGACTAATAGCCCTGATGCTAAGAGATTCTGGGTTGCTCTTGATAGAAGTGCATTACAAAATAAAGCATACCTTGAAAGAACAATTACTCAAGAAATGAAAAAAGAAGGTACAACTTACCCAGATAAAAAGGCCTTCAAAGAAGAATTAGCAAAACGTGTTAAAGCAAGAGAAGCAGAACAAATGACTAAATTGGCTGATGGATTAGCTGAAACAGGTAAAATTCAAATTGGAGAACGTTCATTTGATAACAAGAGCGTAGCAGAAATTCTAAATGCCCAAATTGATGCTTACGCTGAGAAAGCTAAACATTTCAAAATTAACGACGAAGGCTTAGATTTCTATAAGAATAGAGCAAATACATTAATTTCAAATGAAAAAGAATTAAAAGAATTATTTGCAACTCATAACCTTCCAACAGATGAAAAAGAATTAGAAACATATTTGAAAAAAGCAAAAGATTCTACTGCTAGTAACGGGGTTAAGGAACTTATTGATGAAATTCTTAAACGTGACTCTGATTGTAGAGAAAGCAGATGTCAAAGAACACTAGAAAGAATTGATAAAATTAAAGAAGCATGCAATGGTGAATTCAATCCAGACAAATATCTTGAAAGCATGAAAGATGGAAACAAAAAACTTCAAGATATAATTGATGGTTTGGAATCTGCTAAGATAAATGATGTTGCACACGCAGATGAAAATGCTATTAAGCAAACATTGGGAAATATCGTAGAAAAATGTCACTACGATGGTCAAGACGGAAGATTACGCAATCTTCTAGAAGGTTCTGGTACATTCCTTCCAGATAAGAACGCTATTAAAGCTAAAGTAAAGAAAGAAGCTATTGAAGGTTATAAAGCTTTGGTAGAAGCAAATTACAAAGGCTTTAACCAATTAGCAAAAGTTGCGATTGGTGTTTTCATCACATTACCAATCACTTGTACCGCATTGAACTGGGTTTACCCAAGATTCATGGATATATTCTTCCCAAGCTTATCTGGAGCAAAGAAAGAGCCTCCAAAAGCAGAAGTAAAAACTGAAGAAGGAGGTAACAAATAATGTCTATTATCACTCCTATCGCATCAGGTTGTTCAAAAGTTATTGGACCACTTACAAAAACAAGACCAGTTAAAGGGTTATGTAATTACTTTAACAAAGACTTTGAAAAAGCGTTAGCTTATTCAACCGTTGGTTCTATCGTTGCAAAAGACGGTATTGGTTGTGGAATGTACGTTTATCAAAGTATGAATAACAAAGATATTCCAGAAAAAAGAAGAAACTTTGTTGCAGCTTTAGACTTGACAAACGGTGTCTTGATGATTTTGGCTCAAATCGGAATGTTCTTTGCAATGAGAAAATTGAATGATAAATTATTCCACAAAATATTCAATAAGTCATTTGATAAGGCTGGACACGCATTCAAGACTTTAGCAGAACAAGTTCGTATCGCCCAAAAGAAAGCTGGAATTAAACCAGATATTAAAGATAATATTAAAATTCCATATGATAAAGTAAAAAATACAACTTTCGGTATTTTCAAATTCGTTACAGAACTTGCAGCAGCAACAATTTTAGGAAAACGTGTAATCGTTCCTCTAATTGCAACTCCGTTGGCTCAAAAAGTTGAAAAGAAAATGAATGAAAAACATTCAGCTGATGGTGCAACTTCTGAACCTGCAAAGGCTGAAACTCCAGCAGATAAAGAAGAAGTTAAAACAGTAGATCAGCCAGCTACCGTAGCAGCTACTGAAAAACCAGCAGACGATGGAAATACAAACTTATTAGCAAAATATAAAAAATAAGGAATGACGTAGTAATAATAAAAAGGCTTTCAGTAAAACTGAGGGCCTTTTTAATTTTGTGTTTTGTGTAATTCCAAAACTAATTGCTGAATATGTTCCTTTACCGCAGGGGTAATAATCAAATTAGGCTCTGCGGATGCAAATTCATCCAGAGTAATAATCGCTTTTTTCTTATTTCCAGCTTTTTCATATAAAATTCCAAGCATAACTTTATTTAATGGATTATTATCTTGAGTGGAAGAATATTCTGATATTTGTTTTTCAATCTGCGATAACTTTTGATAACAATCAGCCAAATTTTGATAATATTCAAAATTTAAACTATATTGAGTTAGAGCATTTTTAAAACAGTCAAGAGCCAAATTGGGATAACCAATCGTCATATATACTTTACCCAAATTATTAAAATATACCGCTGTTGCTTGTTTTTTCGGGTTAAGGCTAATTGCTATTTTAAACTCTTGAATTGCAGCATAATAGCATTTTTCCTCCACATACATAACCCCAAGGTTATTATGCTCAAACGCATTTTTCTCTGGGTCAATTACATAAGTTGCAATTGTACCTTTCGCTGCGAATACAGGCATTGCCGACATTAAAATAATAAGTATGGTTAAAAAATTTTTCATATAATTCTTCTATAATTATTCTGAGAAAAAATTCAAATTTTATACATCCAACTCCAGACCTTCATATGCTAGTTGAACATTTTTATTATTAGAGGTGTAATGTTCTCTAATTCTATTTAATTTTGTATCATCATAACCTGGGTCAAAATGGAAGAATACTAAACTTTTAGCTTTAGTTTGTTTCATTGATTCTGTCGCCATGTCAAATGTCGAATGTCCAAAACCCTGTTTTGGAGAATAAGAATTCATATAATCCTCAGTGGTATATTGAGCATCATGAATCAATAAATCACAATCCTTCGCAAAGTTAATAAATTTTTTATCCCCACCGAGATAACATTCTTTATCAGTTGCATATACAAGAGATTTTCCCTTGTACGAAATTTTATAAATCATCACCCCATCTTGTGGATGAACATATGATTTATAAAAAGTAATCAAGACGTCATTTTCACCAACTTCCACATTAGGAGTTGTTAAAACTGGAGGTTCATTTGGCTTTAATAAGATTGCTTGTTCATTAGAAATACTATTGATTTCCATAGTACACGCAACATCACCTAAATCAAGTGGGAAAGATTTTCCGAAAACAAGCTCTGATAAATCCTTTTCTAAAGAAGAATTATTAGAACTTGGCCCATAAATTTTAAGCTTTGTAGATTTTATATGAATAGGTTTAAAAAACGTCAACCCTAACAAATGGTCTTGATGAATATGCGAAATTAAAAGAGTTGCACAAATTGGCTTACGTTCTTGCGGAGTTATAGACGAAGCAATATATTTTTCCATCAAATCGTCACCCGCACTAACAATACCAGTACCAGCATCAAGCAAAATCAAATGTCCGCCAACATTAACCTCAACACAAGATGTGTTACCACCAAAAAGCATAAAGTTTTTATTGCAAACAGGAAAACTTCCTCTTACACCTCTGAATTTTACTTTAAAATCTTCCATATAAAGCCCTCATTCAAATTACTTTTTAATTTCGTAAACTCCACTTTGATCTTTTGGTTCTCCTGCATACATTGCACCAGAGAATACTAAAAGTTTAGCCATTTTTTGAATTGTTTTTTCCCTAGTTTCATACCATTTTAATTCAAAAGTAGTTTTATCCTTGTAGTTTGTTACATTAACAATTCTAAAAGCATTTGGGTATGATACCAACGCTGGAGTAGCGACATAAAGAACATTATCATGTTGTACAACTTTTGTTGCGTGATAATGACCTTGGAATACTCCAATAGGATTTTTATAACTTTCAATTAAACTCATCACTTGAGTTGCATTTTTCAATTTGTGATTTGGACTTGCAAACGGTTCCACAATTGGTACATGCATAAATATCAAAACGGTATCATTCTTAGATTTATCCAATTCATTTTTCAACCATTTCAACTGATGTTCATCGATGTAACCATTAGAAGTTAATCTATCTGTAATTATGTCGTCCAATACAATAACTTTGTAATTCTTCTTCGGTTCAAATGAATAATAAGCATTCTTGAAAGTATAATTCTTATTAGCATCTTTCAACATATCCATATAAACTTGAGTAGTTAAATATCCACCAATACATCTATCATGATTTCCAAAAGCGAAATACCATGGAGCATTAAGATTTTCAAGATGAGGTAGAACAGCCCTTAATTCTTTTTCAAATGGTTTATCAATTAAGTCACCAGTAAACATTACAAAATCTAAATCATTATGTTCATTAAGTTGAGTTACAGCATCATCCAAAAGTCTTGGAGATTCACCAATCATTTTAAATGTTGTATTAGAACCATTTTCTAAAAAGTGAACATCACTAACTTGAGCAAACTTTAAACTTGTGGATGCACTATATGTTTGCAACCCCCACAACATGCCTGCGGTCAAACAAATTGTAATTATCCCATTAGCAAGTTTTGTAAAAAAAGTTTCTTGCTTTTCGTGATGTACTTTTCTTGTATTTTTTCTTCTTTTCATACTAATTTTGTTCCAATATTTTCTTAATTTCATTGTACTTGTTTTCAAGATATTCGTCATCATCAGAGAGGATGATTGCTTTATCTATATTTGATAAAGCACTTGTGTAATTTCCAGCGGCATAATCACACAGTCCCATATATTCATATATTTTAGAGGTTTGAATATCTTGAAGAAGAGAGTTGAATATTTTTTTAGATTCTTCGTAGTTACCATATTTATACAAAATTTTTGCTCTGTCAAACTGATATTCTGGGCAATCATTTAATTCTATCGCCTTATCATTATCTGCCTTTGCTTCATCAAGCCTACCAAGAGAAAATTCAGCTCTAGATTTTATCGCATAAGCCAAATCATCCTTTGGGTTAAAAGTTAAATATTTATCAATTGGATTTATCGCAGAATTATATTCTCCAATTTCGTTTAGAACAATTGCTTGAGCTAAATAACTTTGAGCAAAATTAGGTCTAGCCGAAACAGAAGAATTAAATGCATCAATTGCCTTTGAATACTGATGATTTCTTCTGTAAAAATTTCCAAGATAATAATACGCCAAATAAGCATTATTAGTTTGAGTTCCTTGTAAAAGAGAAGAAAGTTCCTTATCGTCATCTCCAATTTTTCTATACTCTTCCGCCTGTTTCACCATTGGATTTACAGATGAGACAAATGTTTTATTGTCTTTTGACATTACATGAGTTAAACCACGTTTCAAATCTTGAGCCTGTGTATTTGAAGGATTTATTCTCAAAATATTATCTAAATATTGCATTGCAGAAGCATAATCACCTTCAGCACTATAACTTGCAGCCATGTCAAAATAATCTTCTTCAATTTCATTGGAAAAAACAGGAAGATTAAAACAAATTACAGAGGTGAATACAATAGATAGTAGTAACTTTTTCATACTTGAATTATAGCATAAAATCTAATCAAACAATGCGTTAATTTTATCCGTAATATCTTGTGGATCAATTTCATTTGTAATTTTATTTACATCTTGTGCAATTTGATACAATTTTGCAGCTTCAATTTTTTCACCAGTAATTGCAATTGAACGAGCCAAATTAAAATGAGCCAAAGCATAATTTGGATTATATTCCACCGCTTTTTTAAACATATCAATAGCTTCTTTTACTCGCCCTAAATCATCAAGATAAATTACCCCAAGATTGTTATATGCGATAGAATAACTTTTATCATATTCAATTGCGTATTCGTATTCTCTAATAGCCTCATCTGTATCGCCCTTACCCCAATATAAGAATCCTAAATTACAATGTATCTTAGCATTTTTAGGATCTAAATCAAGAGCATTACGGTAAACAGCAAGTGCATTATCATAATCTTCTTTATCATAAAAAGCACTTCCTAAATTTACATAAATATCAATATCTTCTGGAGTTAAAAGATAAGCACTTTGATAAGAAGTAATTGCCGCATCTAAATCTTGTTTTGATTCTTGGAATACATATCCTAGAGTTTGATTTACAACGCTTGTCCACTCTTTGCTTGGGTTTAAAGTTACTGCAGTTTGGAAATGAGAAACTGCACCCTCAATGTCCCCTTTAACATATAAAATATTTGCTAAATTAGAATGGAACTCTGGCATATTCGGCATTATTTGAATTAATTTCTGATAAACTTCAATTGCATTATCATAATCACCTAAATCTTCATAAGCCTTACATAGATGTCTGTAAGCTGGAATATTCAAGCTATCAAGCCAAATAGCCATCTTGTATTCAGTAATTGCATTTTCAAATTGCCCTAAAGAAGAATAAATATCCCCCAAAAGACAATATAAAGGAACAAACCCTGGAGCTTTATCCACCGCATCGATATAAACATCAACCGCATCATCAAGCCCATTTGATTGGATTTTCAAATAACCTTTCATAAGAATCGGCATAAATTTGATATAAGCAAGAGATTCTTTAACTTTCTTTATTGCTTCTATATCAAATGGAAGTGTCAATACAGACATTACATACTCCCAAGCAGATTTAACCTTGTTTTTAAAAATCCTGAATGACGATACTTTATACAAATTATGTAATAAAAAATGAGCTCTAGAACTTTTTAAAGGGCTAAATTGAATTGCTTTTTTCGCATTGAGTTCTGCATCCAAAAATCTTGCTTTTTTAGTATAAGTTTCAGCAAGCATATAATACGCTTTTGCATATTTAGGATTTTTCTTTACCGCTGTTTCAAAATAATTTACGGCCTTATCCAAATCCCCTTTATAAAACTGAGCAACACCAATTTTGTAATAAATCTCATAAGAATCAATGTAAGATTCCAATGCAATTTGGTACTCTGTAATTGCTTCATCAATATACTGACAAGATGAATAAATATCTAAATGCCAAGCAAGATATAAATCCCCTAATCTTAAGTGTAAATCCGCATTTGTAGGATCTTTTTGTAAACCTATCTGGCAAAGTTCAATCGCAGATTTTACATTGCCTGTTTTAATTTCTTTTTTTATTTTTTTATCTAATAATTTTGTATCGTTTTTCATTTTCATAAATAGCTCTTTAACAACAATTGTAATTAATTTTATATAAAAAAGCAAGTGAATTAACATAATTTTGTGTATAATGATTTTTATATAAAAAGGGAGTAGAAGAGATATGACAGAAAACAGAATTTACTTTGTAGATGTTACAAATCGAGATGGAGTACAAACTTCAAGATTAGGCTTGGCAAAATTACAAAAAACGATTATAAATCTAATGCTAGATGATATGGGCATCACCCAATCAGAATTTGGATTTCCAACTACAAAACACGAACTAAACTACCTAAATGGAAACCTAGAACTCGTAAAACGTGGGGCAATCAAAACAACAAAATTATCTGGCTGGATGCGAGGGATGGCAGCTGACGTCGAACAATCATTTCAGAGTGTTCCAGACTTGCAATATGTAAATCTTTCTCAATCTACTTCCGAACAAATGATTTACGGAAAATATTTAGGAAAGAAAACTCCAGATGATATTATTGCAATGACAAAAGAAGCTGTTGAATGTGCAAAAGATAAGGGTGCAAAAATTATTGGTGTAAATGCAGAAGACGCATCAAGAAGCGACATAGATTTCTTAATTCGATATGCAAAAGAAGCAAAAAAATCTGGAGCATATAGATTCAGATATTGCGATACGTTAGGCTACGAAGACCCTCAAACAACTTACGATAGAATTTATAGAATTGCAAAAGAAACTCAAATGCCAATCGAACTTCATTACCATAACGATTTAGGAATGGCTGTTGCATGTTCAGTTATGGGTGCAAGAGCAGCAATTGATGCTGGAGTAGATGCATACATAAACACTGCTATTAACGGAATGGGCGAAAGAGCAGGAAATGCAGATTTAGTATCTTGTCTTTTAGCTTGTCTAAAATCAGCTGGATTTAAAGGTAAATATAAAATTGATGAAAATATTAAACTTGATAGAGCTTGGAGATTAGCAAAATATACCGCATATGCCTTCGGAGTTGAAATCCCTATTAACCAACCTGCTGTTGGAGATAATGCCTTTGCTCACGAATCAGGGATTCACGCAGATGGAGCGTTGAAAGATAGAAGAAACTACGAATTATACGACTTTGAAGAACTTGGCAGAGGTGAACCTGAAATAATTGAAACAGGTCGAATGATTACAACAGGAGAATACGGAGGAATTAAAGGTTTCCGTAACGTATATAATAACCTCGAAATTGAATTTAAAGATGAACACGAAGCAAGAAATATTTTGGAACTTGCTAGATATGCAAACGTTCATACCCAAAAACCACTAACCTCAAGTGAATTAAGATTTATCTACTACTATCCAGATATTGCAGCACAAGTTATGACAGTATCGCCATATTATGAACCAATTGGAGCTATAAAAGATAGAGTAGAAGAAGAAAAGTTACATCCACCAATTAGTGTGATTTAATTTCAGATTGCGAAAGCCCATTTTGAAATATGTACAAATGGGCTTTTATTATAACCACTTGTGAAGAGAATTAACAATAAATCTCATTTTAGAGCAATTTTTGATAAATTAAATACTTTATTGTAATATAGGGGATACAATAATGATTTAGGAGAAAGTCATGGCTAAGATTTCTGGGATAGTTCAACGTATTATTCCGAGCGACTTGAAAAGAGCCAACTCGATGATTTCAGGAGCATTAAAATCTGGATATAAAAAAGGCTCTATTTATGTTGAAGAAAACAATATTACAGGGGTTAGAAAAACTTATACAAAATCTAAAACAGCAGTAAAAGAATTAAAAACTCTAAAACTTTCAAAAGACGATATTCCAGCCATAGCAGCTGCCATTGCTGGTGTTGCACCAATTCCAATTCCTGGGTTAAGTTTTATGGTTTATGGAGTTGGACACGCAATTCAGTACGGAATAAAAAATGCAAGTAAAATTACTTCTTTATTTCGCTAAATCTCTGGATTTTTAACTAATTTAGGTTTTGCAATTGCATCTTTAATTTTGTTAGCAACGAAAGCTCCAACACCAGCAGAAATTCCAAGAACAACATAAGTTAAACCACCCATTTTATTACATTTAGAAACTTTTTTAGCTAATTCAGGTGATAATAATTCTTTTGCAATCTTATTCCCTCTTGCCGTTGCTTTAAATTCTTCCGCAATAACAGGAATAAATGCTAATGTTGTCAATTTCCCAACATTTTCCTTTATAAATGTTGTAACTTTATCAATTGGACCAGTTGTTTCTTCGCCTTCAACCTTTTTACGTTTACACATTGCAATTATTGGGAGTGACGGAATAACAACTAAACCCAAAAATTTTCTTGAATGTTGTATCATCTTCCAAAATTTGCTTCCATTTTCATTTATTGCATGTCCCAATTCATGAAAAGCAGTAATACCCGCTCTATCAATATTAACATGTACTGCTTTATCAGCATACAAAGCATTTGCACCAAGTTTTGCGGATTCTTTAGCTTGAGCATTTATAAAATCTAAAACCGAAACTTTTTCTTTACGTTTGATTATTCTTACCAAAAATTCATTAACAATTCTCTTTATACTCTTGATATCAGAAGGTTTACAGCCTGAATAATCCTTAATTGTAACGCCCTTATCTTTCATGCCTGTTGAATCAAGAGCTATTTTTAATGCTTTTCGAATTGCATTTGTATCTACTCCATTATTTTCTTTTAAACCATTCGCCAAAATTGGACCACAAATTACTTGGTTAGTAACTCTACCAATTGCACCAGATGCCATACTTCCTGCAATATATCCTGCTGTTGATAAACCAATCCCAGGAGCTATATATTGATTACCATTAGAGGATTGAATTGTTGACATTATTTCTACCTTTCAAAATTAAAACCTTCTATATTATAGCTAAAACTCTAAAATTTAAAAAATTGCTAAATCTCACATTTTGCTCGTTACAATTCTTATAAATAACTTTTTAGTGATATAATCAAAATATGAGCGAGAATCAAAAAATAAGTTTTACAACACAAAATCGTTTAATCATTTTCGGACTAATCCTAAGTACATTATTGATTATGGCGATTGCTGTCTTTGCAACAATAAATATTCAAAAGAATTTGAATGAAAGTTATCAAAATTTTGGACAAGTTATATCAAAAATTTTGGCAATTGAAAGCGTTGATATGACAAAAAATGCTTCAAAAAAAGAAACATTTGAAATTCTAAAATCGCATTCTGATTCTATTTTAAAATCACATCATGATATTGTATTTATTGAATTTAGAGATGCTAATGGTAAAACTATTTATCGTGCAAAAAATAATGCAAATGAAAGTAAAAAAAGACCTAGTATAGCAGTTTCATCCCCAATGACTAATGTCGTTGACAATTCAAATCTCGGCTCAGTAACTGTTGGATTATCTGGTTCAATCGTAGGAAAAGTTTCCTCTACAACAAGAGCATCCATTCTTTTTGTTTTTGTAATTGTTTGGTTAGTTTTTGCATTCGTAATTTTAATAAATACATATTTAATCACGAGAGAACTAAGAATCCTTCATAATGGGGTTAAAAAAATCTCATCTGGAGAATTTGGATTCAAAATTAAAGGAAAAGATGTTAGTGAAGAAGTTCAAGAATTATTTAATGCTTTTAACGATATGTCAACAAGACTAAACTTATATGAAGAACAAAATATTGAACAACTAACACTCGAAAGAAATAAACTTGAAGCAGTTTTGATGAGTATTGCCAACGGAGTTGTCGTATGTGACAACAACGACAAAGTTGTCTTAATAAATAACCATGCAAAAGCATTGTTAGAACTAGAAGGCGACCAACTTTTAAATACCGATATTGAAAATTATGTCGATACAGAAGGAGAATATTGCTTCACTGAAAAAATTGAGGAATATAAAAAATTATCACTAGAAGAAAAATCTAAAAAACAAATCACCTTCAATATTACAATTGACGGTAGAATTTTAAAATCAATAATTTCTCCAATGTTCACACAATCAACTCACGATTACGTTGGATACATCATTGTACTAATCGATGTCACTCGAGAAATTGAAATGGATGAAATGAAATCTCAATTTATTTCAAATGTTTCACACGAATTGAGAACTCCAGTAACCGTATTAAGAAGTTATATTGATACCTTGTATAATTACAGCGACGAATTTGACGAAAAAACTAAAAAAGAGTTCATTGAAACATTGAATACCGAAATAATTAGACTCAATAGTATGGTTAATGATATTTTAGATTTTTCACGACTTGATTCTAATGCAAAAATAGAAAAATCTGAAAACGATATTTCACAACTCGTTGATGCCTGTGTAAATCAAGTTGAAGTCCTTTTAAAAGAACACAATTTAAAAATTGAAGTCGAAAAAGATAATGATATTCCACTTTTGATGTTCAATTACGATGCTATTGCAAGAGCCTTAACAAATTACTTGTCTAATGCAATAAAATATGCACCACAAGATTCAACTATAACAGTAAGACTTTATAAAGAACCTGAAAACAACCAAGTTGTTGTTACTGTTAGGGATGAAGGAATTGGAATCGCACCAGAATTTCAGAAAAAGGTATTTGAAAGATTTTTCAGAGTTGAGAATAAAACTCATAGTGTTAAAGGAACTGGCTTAGGCTTACACCTTGTTAAAACAACCATCGAGAAACACCACCACGGACATGTATTCGTAAATTCTCAACCAAATCACGGTTCAACATTTGGTTTTTCATTACCGATTGACTTATCTAAAGTAGATTCTTCAGAAGAAGATTTTGTAGATTAATTTAAGCAAAATTTATTTTTACGAGGTTTAATATCTTTTATATGATTAAATTAACACCTCCCAAAATAACTCCATATTGGTTAAATGAAGATAGAAAATTATGTGACATTGTTGCACATAATAAAATTCTTGGAGATTTAACACTTAATACAAAATACTACCCCGACGTTACCGAACGCTTTATTACAGAATTAAGAAATAAAGATGAAAAAATCTTAGGATATGAGCTTTTCTCCTTTGAAGATTTTAGCAACGATTTATTTGGTTATAGCATAAGAGTAAACCCTGAATTAAGACAAAAAGGACTTCGTTTAGGAGAACTTTTAAGACTTTCAAGTATCATTGAAATGTTTGAAAATAAAATAAACAAACTAAAAATTTATTCAAAAGATACTGCAATATATTTTCATTCTAAATATAAATTTGAACCCAGTATAACCAGCTTCAAAGATAGAGATGAAGCATTAAATTCTATTATCAATAATCCTCAAACAGGAATGGAAAAATTTATTCAATCTGCACGACAACTTTTAGAAAAAATCAAGCAACATGAAAAACCCGAACTTCAGAGAGAAGCAATAAAAGAAGCGAATGAAATTACAAAAGGATATATTGAAAAGGCATTAGAAACAAAACAGGGTAGTGAAATTTATCCATTCAGCTATGGAATGGGAATGGAATTAACAAAAGATACCGTAATTAAAAATAAAGATTTTTATAATACTTTATTTCAAAACCACGGAATTGATTACAAAATATAAAAACTAGATAACAAATTCTTCAACAAAAGGAAACTATATTTATGAATAATTCGTTAAGAAATGAATTTAAAGAATTTTTGATAAAACAAGGGTATAAATTAAAAACTCCATCTGGAAATAATAGCACCGTTTATGATTATCAAAAAAGGATTGATTATGTCTGCGAAATTGAAAATTGCAATTGGGAAGAACTAGCCACAAATATTACAACTGCAATACATGATTACAGTCCAAATGGGGAAAAATCAAAATATGGAGCGAAATCACATAATGCAGTATTTAGTGCTTTAAAACAATACCACGAATTTATAAATAAAGAAAAGAATTTTGATATTGCTGAAGAAAAAGAAAGTAAAAATCACATTAGCAATGCCTTTTTAAAAACAGAATTAGATAAAAGGCAAATCGCATATACTGAAAAAGGAAAATCTTTTTATGAAATAAATATTAGCACAAATAAATACATCTTAAAATGCCGAACATATAACAAAAACTATACATTTGTATCAAAATCTGAAATTCCCAATTTAACAGATAATATTATGACTGCTCTTGTAGAATGGAGTAATAATAAACCCACAAGTGTTTACTTAATCCCAATGATAGAGTGGAAAAACCCACAAAACACAATACTCAAAGATAAAGATTATAATGGATTACAATCACAACCAGAATGGGGGATTGACATAAATCAAACCAACAAAGAGGAATTAAATAATTTTTATATTGATAAAATAATCAACAATATAAAGAAAAACATAAATCAAAAAATAATTAAAGAAATTGAACATCCACAAAATTTAGAAACAGAAAAACAAGCCCTTATTAAAGTTAGAATTGGACATTCTAAATTAAAAGAAAATGTTCTAAAAATAAAACAGTCTTGTGACATTTGCGGACTAAACCATCCCAAACTCTTAATTGCAAGCCATATTAAACCTTGGGCTAAATCCAACGATTATGAAAAATTGGATTGCGAGAACATTTTATTACTATGTCCAATGCACGATGCACTATTTGACAAAGGGCTAATTTCTTTTGATAGACATGGTCATATATTAATATCAAAAGAACTTAACCAACAAAACTTAGCATTAATGAATATTGATAAAAAGAACAACATAAATATTACTTCTCAAAGACAACAAGACTACTTGGATTGGCATAGAAAAAATATTTTTATAAATTAATTTAACCTAGTTCATTTTATTTCAACCCAACCTCTGACCATTATTTTATAAGATTGTTCAAACTATACAAAGAGTGGAAAGTTGCCTTCAGTCAAATGCTCGACCTCAAGCAATTTATATTTAATAGAATTTCCATAAACAAAACCGCCCAATTTCCCATTTTTTGAAATAACTCTATGGCAAGGAATAATTATCATAATTGGATTTTTGTTACAAGCAGAACCCACAGCTCTTTGTGCTTTTTGATTGCTAATATTTGTGGCAATTTCCGAGTAACTTTTTGTCTTTCCACAAGGGATTTTTAAAAGTTCCAACCAGACTCTCTTTTGAAATTCAGACCCTTTGGGATTTAATTTAATATTGAACTTTTTTCTCTTACCCTCAAAATATTCATCTAATTGAATTTTTATTGTTTTAATTAAATTTGTTTCATTATCAGATTTGCTCTCGTTTTCAACGAGTTTCAATGAAATTAAATAATCATTTTCGCAAATAAGTTCTAAAACACCAATAGGCGATTTGTAATATGATTTTTCCATACATAAATTTTACAACAAACTTCCAACTAAAATATCAATACGTATCAATATAATAATGAGAAAGAAATTTATAGTACTATTGATTCATTAATAACCACACAAAATTACGCATTAAAAAAGAGGGTTTGGAAACCCTCTTTTTTAATAGCAAGGGAGAGACTCGAACTCTCGACCTCTCGGGTATGAGCCGAACGCTCTAGCCAGCTGAGCTACCTTGCCATACCTAACGATTTTCGCAACCGCTAAACCGTATGTGACTATTCTTACACGAAAATATTTTTTTTTCAAGTAAAAATTTTAATAAGATTTTTTCAGAAAAAATTATAAATTACCCTTGCAATATTACAAATTTTGTTATAAGATTATCTGGCGGTACAAATAACTGGGGTTGAATAAATGTTAGTTTCCGGAATTGGATATTTCGATGCGAATTCTAATAATTTATATGGGGTAGAGAATAATAGTAACAAATCACAATCTAGATCTTCTGCCAGTCCAAATGAATTTTTTGGGAACTACAAAGAAGCTTTACCTGCTAAACCTCAAGATAGTCTTCTAAAAAAGATTTCTAAAACTGTTAAATCTTTCATGATGCCAAAGCCAGATACAACTAAGTGTAAAAAGCACATTGACGTTGTTTCTTAATTATTTTTATTTTGGATTAATTATTTAATAATACATAAACTTATTCTTGTTCTTGGAATAAGTATTTAACTAGTCTTGAAGACACCGCAGGGATAATAGAGATTACCATCAAAACAGGAACTATACTTGTTGCTTGTGCTACATAACCGACAATTGACATTACAATTGCAACTACCCCCCAAGAAAATCCGTTTATAAAACCTCCAATAATACTTTTATATTGCGGTAAAACCTTCTGAGCCATGCTCATCGTGACAGGAGTCGCAAACATAGTAACAAAACCTATAACCGCAAAAATTACAAACGAAACAGCAGGAAAAGTTTTATACGACAACATAAACAATAACATCAATGGACAAGTTGTAATCATTGAAAAATAAAATACATTCGCTGTGCCAATTTTGCGTTCAAATTTCGGGCTCAATAAAGATGCAATTCCACCTAAAAATAAAAATGCAAACAATGCTGCACCTATTTGAAATTTTGAATACCCTTCTGCCTTCCACAAAAATGGTAACAAAATTGAACAAGAAGTAGTCATTAAAGACTTCAAAATAGCAATTATATTTAAAATATTAAGCTTTTGGTTTGTCAAAATATCAGTAAAGGCTTGTTTTAAATTTATATCAACTTTATTAGATTTTTCATCAGAAAATTTTGGAACCAAAACAAACATCAAACATGCCCAAACTACACCTAAAACAGCAAGAATATGCATTTTATCCAATCCAAAATATTGTGCAGTGAACGCAGACAACAATGGTCCTAAAGAAAAACCAAGAGTTCCCATCGCAATAAATATTCCCATATTTTTTGCAGAATTAGATGTTGTAAATTTCGAAACCAACCCCAATGATTGAGGATGATAAAGACTTGAACCCAAACTACCCAAAATAATAAACAAAATAAGCAACGGAATACTTTTCATGCCTGGAGCAAAAGAAATAAATACAGCAGTTGAAATTAATCCCCAAAATATCATTGCTCTTTTTCGCATTTTATCCGCAAAAAAGCCAAAATATGGTTGCAATAAGGATGAAAAAATATGAGAACAACTCAATATAATCGTCGCAACTGGCATAGAAATCTTAACCTGTTCTGCTATAAATGGCATAATCGGATTTAAAAAACCAGTATAAATATCATTTATAAAATGAGCTCCACAGAGCCATATTTGGGGCCTACGTTCTTTTTTATCGTAAATCATAATTCTTTCCTATCTAAATTACATTGAAAGCACTTTCAACGCTTCTCTCAAAATATCTTCTGCAGTCGCATCCGCTGAAACAGTTTTTAAAGAAGCAGAGATTGCATTATTTACCTCATCTTTTTCATAACCTAAGGATAATAATACCATTTGAGCATCCTCTGAATTTTGAGATTTTACTGCTCCCACAACGCCTTTATTTTTAGAAGGTGCAATGTTACTGTAAGAGTTCAATTTGTCTTTCAATTCTAAAATTATTTTCTGAGCCAATTTCGGACCAACACCCTTAGCACGAGTCAATTCTTTATAATCCCCATCTAGCACAAAACCTACCAAATCAGAAACCTCAAAAGAATTTAATAGGGTCAAAGCCATCTTAGAACCAACCCCAGAAACCGAAGTTAAAACATTAAAAATATCTCTATCTTCACGTTTTAAAAATCCACAAAGGCTCATTTTATCCTCTCTATGAATTAAAACCGCAAACATTTTTAATTCGGAATTCTCTTCTGGGAGTTTTGCAAAATCTCTGTCCATAACTTCAAATAAATATCCAACTCCTCCACCTGTTTGGATTGTCACAAAATTTCCTTTTGAGTTAGACATTTTATATGTAAAAATTCCGTTTATATAATCGTACATAAATTAATTCCTTAAAGAAGCTTTTATTTCTTCAATACTAATTTTTAAATCTTCATCTGTTTTAAGTTTATCCGCAACTAAATCACAAGAATACATAATTGTTGTATGTTTTTTAGAAAAGAATTCACCAATTGCTTCATAGCTCATTTGCAAAACTTCTCTTGCCAAATATACCGCAACATGTCTTGCATGTGCTATTTTTTGCTGACGAGCAGTACTTTTCAAATCTTTTACTGTTAAATCAAAATAATCCGCAACTTTTTGAGCAATTGTAGAAACAGTTATTTCCTTTTTCTTTGCCTCACAATTTAAAACTCGTTTTGCCAAATCTAAAGTCAAACCAGTTCCAGAGAATTCAGCATAGGCACTAATTTTATTAAATGCACCTTTCAATTCTCTGACATTATTAACAAAGTTTTCTGCAACATATTCAAAAACATCATCATCAGCTTCAACTTCTAACTCTTGAGCATACGCTTTTACAATTTCAAATCTTGTTTCATAATCTGGAGGGACAATGTCAACAACCAAACCCATTTCAAAACGTGTTCTCAACCTATTATCCAAAGTTGGAATATCCTTAGGAAGTCTATCTGATGCAATAACAATTTGTTTATTATTAGTATATAAAGCTTCAAATGTAGAGAAAAAATCTTCCATAGTTTTCATTTTTGATTCGATAAATTGAATATCGTCCATCAAAAGGACATCTACATTTTGAAATTTTTGGTGGAATTTTCGCATCAAAGAATTATTTCTAAACTGTTTTTTCTTTCCATTTGGCAAATCATTTAATTGGAAACATTTCATCCATTCATTAAAATATTCTTCCATACGGACATAACGAACTTTTAAATCGGGTTTATTAAAAATTATATAATGTCCAATTGCTTGCATAAGGTGAGTTTTTCCCAAACCAGATGAACCATAAATAAAAAGCGGATTAAACTTTTTAGATGGATTATTTGCAACAGAAAACGCAGCATTATACGCAAATTTAGAATTCTCACCTACGACAAAATTTTCAAACTTCAAATTCAAATTCAAATTAGCACTTGATTGCATTTGAGCTAAGGACATTTTAGCCGTTTCAGTTTTACGTTCTTCCTCTGTTTGACCAGCAATTTGTTTTGATAATTCTTTTTTACGAACTTTTATATACTTATCTGCAAAATCAGAATCATATGTAAGAGAAAAAGTTGCACTTTCACCCAAAACACTACGAACAGCATCTTTAATTTTATCTGAAGAATTTTTTTTCAAAATATCAACAGCCATCTGGTGCGGAGATAGTAAAACTAGAGTATTATTTTCATAATCCACAGCTTCTAAAGGGGTAACCCATGTGCGAAAAATATGTTCAGGAAGATTGACTTCCAGCTCATCTTTTACCCTATCCCAAATATCCTTAACATCTTGAATGTCCATATAAAGATTTTACAATAAACAAAATTTCAAAAAAAGCCCCATGCAAAAAGTCGTCCACTTAAAAAATAACTGGCAATTTCAATCGAAATTGCCAGCCTAGAAAACTTTTCAAATATATTTTATCTTTTATCAACAACTTTTATTAAATGCCAACCAAACTTTGTTCCAACAGGATCTGAAATTTGACCAACTTTTAAATCAAAAGCAACATCTGAAAAAGGTTGAACCATTTGTCCTCTTTTAAAATATCCCAAATCGCCACCATTAACTGATGAAGGGCAAAGAGAATATTTTTCTGCGGCATCCTCAAAAGATATATCACCATTTACAATTTCTTTTCTAATTTTTACCGCTTCTGGTCTAGTTTTAACTAAAATATGACTCGCCCTAACTTCTGTCACATCTAAATTCGGGTTAATATAATCTCCAAAGCTTGCAAATGAAGCTAGGCCAATAAACACAACCAATAATGACATAACTATTTTTATAATATTTTTCATATTTATCCTCCTACAATTTTTATTCCACATTACAATAATATATTCAAAAAATAAATACTACAATTGGACTGACCTTAACACAAAATAATATCTATAATTTCCCCAATAAACAATGATGGAAATAAAATTATTATCCAAGTCAGTTGCTTCCAAATAAGTATCTGGAATCGGATCACGTTTAGAACTTTTAACATGTTTTCCTACAAATTTTAATGCCTTTTCTCTAATTAATTGAGCCTTTGTTAATTTTATTTGAGGAAGATTATTTTTATAAAAGTCCATTGGCACCATTTCTTTTTTATAGCAAGGAACAATATATTTAACTTTTCCAGCCTCTTTAAAGAGCATATACCAAGCTCCATTATGTTCTCGAGGAGTTAATAGATAATATCCAGGTTCAATTGCAACAGATTTAAAAAATAAGGGAGCAGTCAATCGAAATAGCGGGTAAGGTGACCAAGTTGAATGCATTGTATCTTGATACTCTCCAGGGTCTATATTATGAACATACTTAAAATCTGGAACAGGCATATCACGATACATTTGTTCTACATCAATATCTTCAGTATATTCATCTTCAGCAATATCTTGAGTATCTACATCTTCTGGATAAGAAACAGCAGGGTTTTCTGCACTTATTACACTTGAATTTATGCAAAAAATCGAAAACAATATTAAAAATATACCTACTAAAAACTTTTTCATACAATAATTTTAATATTATTTTTCGAGAAATCAATCATTCTTATAACTGATGTCTTAACTCTTAAAATAATGTTAATTTTAAGGCGTTTTCAATGAACTTTGCTATAATCAAAATATGAATAATAAAGAAATAGAACAAAACTACGAAGATTTTATTTCAACAGTAAGCCACGAATTGAGAACACCATTAACATCAATTAGAGGATTTTCTCAAACAATGCTGACTTCTTGGGATAGACTAGATGATGAAAGCAAAAAAAAGTTCATCAAAATTATAGAAGATCAATCAAATAGACTCATTCATCTTGTAGAAAACATGCTTACTGTCACGAAATTACAAAAATCAAATAATCACCTAGTTTTTAATGAAATAGACATAAAACCAACAATCGATCAAACAATAATGATTGTAAAAAATCAATATCCTAATCATAATTTTAACGTAAAATATGACGGAATTTTACCAAAAATTTTTGTTGATAAAGATAAATTCCAACAAATTATGACAAACTTAATTGAAAATAGTGCAAAATATTCTTATGAAAATTCTGTAACTACGATTTCTGCAACTCCACAAAACAACAATGTAGAAATATCAGTTACTAATATCGGAATAGGAATTGAAGAAAAAGATTATGACAAAATTTTCACAAAATTTTCAAGAATTGATAACCCGCTAACAAGAAAAGTACAAGGCAGTGGATTAGGTTTATACATAACAAAAAATCTTGTCGAAAAAATGGATGGAGAAATTTCAGTTTCTTCAACCCCACTAGAAAATAATCCCAATTTAAGCGAGATAACCTTCAAAATTTTGATGCCTGTGAAAAACATCGAGGAACAAGCGAGGATAAAATGCAAGCAGTAACTTTAATTATAGACAAACGTCTTGAATTATCGACAAAATACAAAAGACTTTTGGAATCAACATCAAACAAAGTTATAATTTCAAAAGATATAATTTCAGCCTTGAAAATTATCCAAGACAAAGAACCTGATTTGATAATAATTTCCGATAGTTTTGACAATGATTTATCAGATTTTTGTAAACAAGTTCGAGCATTGACGTATAACATGCGACCAATTATTATTGCAATGTCCAAATCCGCAGATTTCAGTGACAGAATAAATGTTTTAAATAGTGGGGCAGATGATTTTCTTTCAGAACCAGTAAACCCAGAAGAGTTCAAAGTAAGAATACAAGCTCATTTGAGAAGAGAATTTGAATCAACAATTGAACCAAAACTTATGCTTCCAAATAGAAATTATTCAATACGAGCAATAAAAAGAACTCTTTCAGATAATATTGACTGGGCAATGTTATATATAAGTATTGAAAATTTTACAAGCTACAAAAAAGCATACACCGAACTTGCCTCAGACAAATTACTTCAAACATATTGTGCAATTATTCAATCTTCACTTGATGAAAATGATTACGTGGGACAACTCAATGAAAACGAATTTCTCATCATTACTAATCCAATAAAAGCTGAAAAACTAGCACAATTTCTAACTTTTGTATTTGATTCTGTTGCAACAAAATTTTATGCCGAGCACGACCTAGACAGAGGTTATATGATATTGCAAGGAGATGAATTTGCAGGACGCAGAGCAAACTTTGTGCATACCACAATTGGAGTAACCTCAAACGAATTCAAACAATTTAAAGACCCTACAAGTGTTCTTGCAAATCTACAACATATTCACCACATGGCAAACCTTCCAACAAAATCAAATTATCTCGTAGATAGGCCTAAAATTACAGGAGAAAATTGCGTTTGTGAAAAAGAATACAACAATAAAATTATGATTTTTGAAACAGATGAGGCTCTAAGCACTCTATTAAACACAATCTTAAATCTTCAAGGATACGAAACTCAAGTTTTCAATGAGTACTCCCTTCCAGAAGTAGATAAAATTCCTGCACTCATAATCATTGATGCAGGCGATTTGGAAAGCAAAAATGGTTTAAACTTGTGCTATGGATTAAAACAACACAAAGAACTCCAAAATACAAAAATCATTGTTACATCAATAATCCACGACAAAGAATTGGTTTTAAACACAGGAGCAGACCTATACTTACCAAAACCATACGAAATTTCAAGCCTAATCAAGTGGGTTGATAATTTTATGAAAGAATTTAATAATTAAAAAAAATAATTAGCCTAAAATATCTTCCAAAATCTCAGCATTACGAGAAGCATTTTTCAACTGTTGCTTTGAAACTCTACGCATATAATTTCTCAAAGCTTCTCTAATCAACTCACTTCTTGAACAACACTCAGAATCAGCCAAACCATCTACCTTGTTTAAAAATTCATCAGGCATTGTTACTAAAACTTTAGCCATAAATAATAACCCTTTCTTTCCTAGAATTATAACATATAGGATATATTTTATCAAGGCAAAATTACCTAACTGTCTAACCCAAAATCGCTATTGCTAAATGATGTTAAAAATATAAAATTATTCTGAAAGGAGATAATCATGGACGAAAATCTAACAAAAGAAGAACATACAAAACAAACAACAAAAGAATATCCAATGTGTGCAAATCACCCATTGATGAAAACATTATTCATTGGTTTTTTAATTTTTGCAGGAGCCTATTGTGCATTTTACACCGTAGCAGATTGGTATATGAAGAAAATTTTTGCCACTCAACCTTTTCCTCCTAGGATGGAAAAAATGTTCAAAAATGATATGAGAGAAATTGATAGAATGTTCAAAAATGAAAGACTTATTCCACAAAAATCCGCAGGAGTAATCCACCTTGAGCAATCTAAAGATGCCTATAAAGTTTTAATAGATTTGAGAGCTTTTGATAATAATGAAAACAATGTCCAAGTTTTAACAAATGGAAACTTGTTAACAATCAACGGACGCACTATAAAAAAATCTAAACACAATGAACAAATTTCAGAATTTCAGCAAAATTACATGTTCGGCAATAATGTAAAGCTTAAAGAACTTACCAAATCAACAAATGGGAATTATTACATCATTACGATTCCAATTGATAATGAAGAAGAATAAATTTAAGTTATTAAATATTAAAAGTACGATGAGGTTATAAACTACATCGTACTTTTTAAAATAAAATTTATCTTTTCCAAACCCTATCAGAGATTTGCCAGCCATTACTCATTATAGAAAAACCTTTTGCTAAATAAAGCTTTTATCTAAGTGAATATTTAAAGCCGACTTTTCACCTCTAATTGCCTTTAAACCATCACTTATGACATTTGAATCAACTTTTTCTCCTGTTAAGTAATTAACTGAATGTCCAGGATTTTTGAAATTTCCATCAAACATGATACGCAATTTACCAATACCATTTTCATACATGCCATAATCAATACCGCTATAAGTACTACCCACTTGCTTGATAAAACCTCTTGCAGATTGTTCCATACGCCAAGTATTCATCAATTTCCCCGTCTGAGGATGAAATTGGAATCTAGTTTGTTGCGATAAAAATTTTGAGCCAACATGTTTATCTAGAAGAATAGTATTTTCTGAGCCTTCAAGAACTCTTAAGTAAATATTCTTACTTCCAGCTTTAGAGCTCCAAACATCTCCAACATTAACGCTTCCTTTTTCTAAATCTGATACAAACTGTTTAACTACATTTGAAGAACGTTTTGTAACTGTTTTCAATAAATTTAAATTAATCCCCATATTAAAATCCCCTTTAAATTCTAGTAATAATACTTATTTTGAAATCGATTTCACGTATTTATATAAAAAGAATTAAAATAAAAGAATTGCCCCACCCCACCACATCATATCATATCATATCATATAGGGCATTATAACTGGGTTTCAGCCTATTAGGAATTTGTATTTACATTTTGTTACAATTCTGCGTGAAATAATTTTCATTTTACAAATCAAACCCTCTCCCTAGCCTTCTTCCCTTGGAGATGGAACAACTCGACATAACTATCATGCTGAACTCATTTCGGAATGACTGTTCGAGATTATCAAGGGTTCGAGGGCGTTGCCCCTGATGACTCGAGCAATTTGTTCATTCGTGTTTTTCTTTTTCGGTTCTGCTTTTTCTTTTTGCATTGAAATCAAAAAGAAAAAGTGAACAATTGTATGGATCAGCGTAGCAACTCTGACCTACTTTTCTAAATACAGAATAGACAATATGCTAACTCAACCATACAAAAAGTCGGCAACCAAGTTTTGGTTGCCGACTTCAATATTATCTAAAAAACTTAAATTAGTCTTTTTTCTTTAATGTTGGAAACGCAATTACATCACGGATTGAAGGAGAGTTGGTCAATAACATAATAAGTCTATCAATACCAACACCTAAGCCGCCCATTGGAGGAACACCGTGTTCTAATGCACAGATGTAATCTTCATCGATTGGCATAGCTTCTTCATCTCCAGCTGCTTTTGCTGCCATTTGAGCTTCAAATCTAGCTCTTTGGTCAATTGGATCTGTTAATTCTGAGAACGCATTACTGATTTCCCAACCATTAACACGAGTTTCAAAACGTTCTGTTAATCTTGGATTATCTCTATGAACTTTTGCAAGTGGAGATATATCTCTTGGGTAGTCGTAAATGTGAATTGGTTGAATCAATGATGGTTCAATTTTTTCTTCAAATACACGTTCAATAACTTGTCCCCATTTGTCACAATCATCTGCATCTACGTGAACAGATTTTGCTGCTTCTTTAGCTTCTTCAACAGTTTCAATTTTATTAAAATCAATGCCTGTTGCTTCTTCAACTGCACCCAACATAGTTTTTCTATCCCAAGGAGGAGTCAAATCTATTTCATTTTCGCCATATTGGATTTTTGTTGTTCCAAGAACTTCTTTAGCAACATATGCAACCAAGTTTTCTGTTAATGTCATCATATCGTTATAATCAACATATGCTTGGTATAATTCCATCATTGTAAATTCTGGGTTGTGACGAGTGTCAATACCTTCATTACGGAATGAACGGTTAATTTCAAAGATTTTTTCACTTACGCCACCAACCATCAAACGTTTCAAATAAAGTTCTGGTGCAATTCTCAAGTACATATCCATATCAAGAGTGTTGTGGTGAGTAATGAATGGTCTAGCGTTAGCACCACCAGCTTGAGGGTGAAGCATAGGAGTTTCAACTTCCATAAAACCTAAACCTGTTAAATATTCTCTAACTTTTTGAATAATTAAACTTCTTTTTTTGAATGTTTGTCTAACATCATCGTTAACAATCATATCTACATATCTTTGACGATATTTTGTTTCAACGTCAGTTAAACCGTGAAATTTTTCTGGTAATGGTAATAATGATTTTGACAAGATTTTTAAAGATTTTGCTTTAATTGTTAATTCTCCACGTGGAGTTCTTCTAACTGAACCATAGAAACCAACAATATCACCAATATCAATTGATTTTAAAGTTTTCAAATCATCTTCTGACAAGTTTTCTTTGTGAGAGAAAATCTGGATTTTACCAGAAGCATCAACCAAGTCGATAAACATTCCAGTATTTCTATTTGCCATTACACGTCCTGCAACGTGATAGCAATCTTCAATTTCTTCTCCTGCTGCAAGATCTTTGTATTTGTCTTGCAAATCTTGAGCCATAATGTCTTTATCATATCCATATGGGTATGGATTTAATCCACGTTCTCTCAAATTTTCCATTTTTTGAATTCTTACGTTACGAATTTGAGCTTGAGAAGAACCCGCTTCTTGATTTTTTACGTTTTGAGTCATATTTTTCTACCTTCTATTTATTATAAAATTCGTAATACGATTGTAGCACAAAAACATTATATTTTTAGAATTCAAAATTTAATTTATTTATTAATGCAGAATTTTTTGGTAAGATTTGTGTATGAGAATATTAGGTATCGATCCAGGAATGGCAATAGTTGGTTATAGTATCGTCAATTATGATGGAAAGAACGTTGTACTTGAACATTCTGGCTCAATTCAAACCCCAAAAGGGAAAAGAGAATCTGCTAGATTGTTAGAAATTTTTAATGATATGACGTCTATCGTAAAAAAGTACCAACCAGATGTTTGTGCAATTGAAAAATTATTCTTTTTCAGAAATCAAACAACGGTAATGCCTGTTGCTCATGCAAGAGGGGTAATTTTAACCGTGCTTGAACAGTTTAATATTCCAATTTACGAATATACGCCAATGGAAGTTAAACAAATTCTTACTGGTTATGGAAGAGCTGATAAAAAAGAAGTTGAACAAATGGTAAAAATCAGTTTGGGTGCAGAAAATCTTCCAAAACTTGATGATACAGTAGATTCTATCGCTATTGCGATTTCTTATACGAGAAGCACTGATGCAATAGAAGATTTGAAAAAATTTGAGTTATAATTAAATAAATGTTAATATGCAAGGGATATTATGGATAGAATTTTAGTTAAAAATATAACAATTTTGAGCCTTATTTTAGGGCTTGCTTTAGGCATTTTAGCCCCAATACCTTTTATTGGAATGATTATGCTTTTTATCCTTTTGTTAGGTTCAGCTCCACTTGTTATGGTTTATTTAATTATGGATGGAAAACTCGAACTTACTACGACAAAAGACAGTATTTTAACAGGAGCATTAACAGGGTTTATGACAAATATAACTTTTTCAATTGCTTATTGCGTTGTAATGGTTATTTTGTCAAAAGGGTTTCATTATACTCCGAACTTTTTCTTGACTGCAATGATAGAAAATTCCCCAGTTTGGTTATTGGGAACTTTTATAATATTTTTAGGGGTATTATGTGCAACAACTAATGCTTTTGCAGGGTTTGCAACATATTATATAATTAATCTTATTCGTGACATATACGAAAATAATCATAAAAATAATTAATTTACACAGAGAGAATATAAAGGAAAAAAGAATGACAGAATTTCAATCAAAAATAAGAACAATAGAATGGATGGGAACATATTCGAAAATGGTTGATCAAACTAAATTCCCTACGCATTTTGAGTATGTTGATGTTACAACAGGACAACAGATGTTTGATGCTATCAAAACAATGATTGTTAGGGGAGCACCAGCTATTGGAATTGCGGGAGCTCATGGTGTTGTTCTATACGCTCAAGAGCTAGAAAAAGAAAACTTGTCGAGAGAAGAATTTATTTCAAAACTTCTTGAAAAATCTGATTATATGGCAAGTGCAAGACCAACCGCTGTTAATCTTATGTGGGCGGTAGAAAAACAAAAGGAAATTATCAAAAATTCGACATCAGATATAAAGACATTAATTAAAGAATTAGCAGATAATGGAAAGAAACTTGAGTTAGAAGATATTGAAATTAACAAAAAAATTGGAGATTATGGTGCTGAAGTTGTTCCTAAGGGAGCAACAATTCTGACTCACTGTAATGCTGGAGCATTAGCAACTGTTGGGTATGGAACAGCTTTAGGAGTTGTTCGTTCCGCTTTTGCAAACGATCCAACTGTTCAAGTTTTTGCGGATGAAACACGTCCTCGTCAACAAGGTGCAAGAATTACAACTCTTGAGTTAACAATGGATGGCATTCCTGTAACATTGATTACTGATGGAATGTGTTCATATTTTATGAAAAAAGGAATGATTGATATGGTTTGTGTTGGAGCAGACCGAATTGCTGCAAACGGAGATGCTGCAAATAAAATTGGTACTTATACAGTTGCTATTGCTGCAAAATATCATAACATTCCATTCTATGTTGCAGCTCCGCTTTCTACAATTGATACAAGTATTAAAACAGGAGATGATATTGTAATTGAAGAACGTTCACATGATGAAGTTACTCATATTAACGGTAAACCAATTTGTGCAGAGGGTGTAAATGTTATCAATCCTGGGTTTGATGTAACTCCACACGAATTAATCGCTGGTATTATTACTGAGAAAGGTATATTAAGACCTGATTATAATAAATCTATTGCCGAAGCATTTGAGGAATAAAATGAATCGAATTTTAAAATTAATAGTTATATTTTGTTTAACATTTGGATTTTTGAATGGAATTTCTTTGGCAAATTCCCTATCTGATGTTGATGGTGTTGATTTTAATTCTTATATGAATACAATGTATAGCTCTATTAAGAAGAACTGGCACCCAACAGAAAATTCTGGGGCTGGGAAAGTTGTAATTTCATATAAAATTAAAAGAGATGGAACGATTATTGATCCCAAAATTGTATCGTCAACAAACACTGAATTAAATAAATTTGCAGTTGAAGCAATCGAAAAATCTTCACCGCTACAACCATTGCCTAAAAGATGCAAAAGAGATTTGATAGAGGTTTCATTTACGTTTAATTATAATTTAGAATAAGGGGGAAATATGAAAAAATTATTATTATCAACAATAGTTTTATCAATGCTTGCAATGCCACTTCCCGTAATGGCAGGAACACATGGAACAAATGGACAAGTAAGTGGAAGATCAGTTGGTGCGGCAGCATTATCATTATTTATTTGGCCAGGACTTGGTCAAGCAGTAAACGACCAAAGTTACAGCAAAAATGCAACTCACGCAATCTTAGGTTTGACTGGAGTTTTTAGAATTTGGTCATGTTATGATGCATTCGTTGACCGTCAAGGTGGAGTATGGCATAACAGAATTTAAGTTTATTTAGATATAAAAAGCGATAGGGTTTTCAATAAATCCTATCGCTTTTTTAATATACTACATAATCAACCCATAGATTTCATTATGGTTTTTGGAACACGAAAATATATTCGTGAGTAAAAATACTAAAACCACCAGCCAACGCTCTATAACGCCACAAGTTAGCAGTTCTACCCTTTCCTCTTTCATTTCCCTGAATATCTTTAACAATAGTTGATTTTAAAATAAAACCTAATTTTCTCATTCTATTCATACATTCAAACCCCAAAGGTTGAACTTCAGAATTTTTATAGCTATCTCCAATAATCAAGCAAGCAAAACGACCCTTTTCTAATAAGTCATAACCGTTTTTTGCAACTTTTTCGAACATATCATAAAATTCTTCTGTTGTTGCACAATTAGACAAATCTTCTTTTTTATCTGAGAATTTGATAATATCATCATATGGAGGGTGAAGCATCAAGAATTGAGCTTTTTCTTCGCCCATAATATCAAGTCTTGCTTTAACTTTTTCAACAGCTAATTCACTTGTAGAATCAGCACAAATAATATTCACATCTGTTACAAGTTGTTTTGGAGTAAATTTTTCTGAAACGCTTTCTGCTAATTCATCTTTTAATTCTACACCAATACAACGTCTATTCATATTTATTGCTTCAATACCAGAAGTTCCAGAACCAAAGAACAAATCAAGAACTACATCATTCTTTTTTGTATATCTTTCATACATTTGTTGAGCTATTTGAGGGATATAATTTCCATGATATTCGTTAGAATGCCCATGTTCTCTCAATCTTGAAGGGAATTGCCATAGAGTTCCAGTCAAAATATGAGCATAATCTCTCCACCTTTTTAAATTTATATCGCTATATTTGGTAGTCTTTACGTCAGGTTGTTTTACAATCTGCAAGTCAGCCTTTTTAGATGGCTGTAATTTTAAATTTGATAAAGCTTTTCTAACCAAAATGTCCCCCGTATAATTATCCAAGTCTTCTTTTACATTCCAATATTATTAAATTGTTTCAAATTTGTAATCAAACATTTAGATGATTTTGTGTTTGATGTAGATTGAGATTGTAGATTGAGGTTTAAAAACCAATATCATCGAGAAACAAGCAACAAGAAGCAGAGTAATGGCAAGAATAAGACAATTATCAAAACATCTAATTAACCAGATTGCAGCAGGAGAAGTAATTGAGCGTCCAGCCTCAGTTGTAAAAGAATTGGTAGAGAATTCTGTGGATGCAGGAGCAACAAGAGTAAGCATAGAAATTACTAATGAATGCAGGGATATACGTGTTGCAGATAACGGCTGTGGAATTCATCCAGACGACATTTTACTTGCTTTTTCAAAACACGCAACAAGCAAGATTAAAGAAGATGATGATTTATTTGATATTCATACTCTTGGCTTTAGAGGAGAAGCTCTTGCAAGTATAATTTCTATTGCAAAATTAACTTGTGTAACAAGAACAAAAGATTTTGAAACAGGGACAAAAGTATCTTGTGAAAATTCTGAAGTTAAACAAGTTGAAACAGGTTGTGCAGTTGGAACAATTATGGATATAAAGGATTTATTTTACAATGTTCCAGTCCGATTAAAGTTTTTGAAGAGTTCAAACACCGAATTTTCTTACATTCAAGAAATTGTTCAAGCCATTGCACTTTCTCATCCAGAAGTTTCAATTGAACTAAAAAAATTCGGGAAAACTGTTCTAAAAACCACTGGTCAAAATAATCTTACTCAAACAATTAAAGAGGTTTACTCATCAGACGTTACTAACAGTTTGAAAGAAGTTTTAAAAACAGATGCGATTTCTGGACTAAAAATTAGCGGATTTGTAAGCACTCCAGATTATACCCGTTCTAGCAAGAAAAGTTACCACTTATACATAAATTCTAGAAGCGTTAAATGTCCGATTTTTCAAAAATCAATAGATATGGTTTATAAAAATCTAACAGCAAATAACAAATATCCATTTGTTGTTTTAAATCTAGAAATTCCGCCACATGATGTGGATGTAAATGTCCATCCAACGAAAAAAGAAGTTAGGTACAAAAATCCGAACCAAATTTTCAATTTTATATATTCAGCCGTTGAAGCTGGTCTTTCAAATTACAAAGAAAAACCTAAAGAAGAAGCACATTATTCTTCTTTTGAAAAATATAATCAACCAAACGATACAATTGTGAATTTTACGCCACAAGCAAAAGAAGTTTATGTAGATGAAAAAACAGATACAATGTACGTTTCAGATTTAGGAATGAAACAAATTGAAGAATCTCAACAATTTGCCACTCCACACCGCCAAGAACAAACATTTGTACAACAAAAACAAATATTTTCACCTCAAACAACTGCTACAATTGAACCATCAGACAAAATTATAGGTCAATATCATGATACATATATTTTAATTGACACAGAAGAAGGATTAGAAATTGTTGACCAACACATAGCACAAGAGAGATATATTTACGAAAAATTAAAATCTGAAAAAAATATTATTTCTCAAATGCTTTTTGTATCAGATGTTATCTCCGTTTCTTCAACAGAAGCGGAACTTATTAAAGAAAATATTGAAAAATTTGAAAAATTTGGATATGGAATTGAGTTTCTTAACGATACTGAATTAATTTTCCGTAAAATTCCACAATTATTATCAAAAGCCAATCCCAAAGACATCATTGCAGATATTTTGCAAAACATAGAAGGAGATATTGATAATCTTGAAGAAAGAATACTTATTACCACATCTTGCAAAGCATCTGTAAAAGCGAATACAAAACTCTCTATTTGGCAAATGGAAGACATTATCAAAAAATGGAGAACAACAAAGATGCCTTATACATGCCCGCATGGAAGACCAATAGCGAAAACAATTCCACACAAAGAACTTGCAGGATTTTTCCAACGAGCTAAGTAAAATTTAACTTATCTAGGCATCATATCGCTTGAACGATTTTTCAACTGACTTTGTAATAATTTGTTTTGTCGAATCATATTCAGTTGTCAAAGAAGAAATCTCAGTATCAAGATTTTTCATCTTCAAATCAATTGTATCTTCTTTGTTTTCAATCTTAGCTTTTTCAGTATTATATTTAGCTTCAGCTTGAGCAATAGCTTCTGAATCAGCTACTTCTGAAATATGAGTATCTGTTGAGTAACTTCCTTGATAATAATTACCATCAGTGGAAATTGATGACAAGTAAACCATACCACTCTTCATCATTTCTTGAAGATAAGAGGTATCATCAATCATATCATTTTCTGTCCAACCATTCAAACAAATTTTGTTGAACAAGGCATCGTAGAAATTAGCAACAGATGAATCTGTACCAGCATCAGCATCTGTATTTGTTACAACTTTGAATGTGTAACCATCTTTTTTTGGGTCGTACAAATTAGCGGTTCTTGCAATATTACCTTTATTGTAGCTGTAATCGGTATTATCAGCACCTTCTTGGAATTGAACCATTGCAGTCAAGAATACTTTTGCAATATTACTAATACTGATAGCTACACAACAGTGGTCATTACCATCATCATCAGACCCTTTGTTAGCAGCCGAATATACAAAACCAATATGGTCTTTAGCATAGATACCTACATCATTATAGTAGCTGTCTTCAACATCACCAGATACTTTTGTACCAACAGATTCCATTGTATCTTTAATGTTATATGTCGTACCTGACGCACCTTGACGATTATGAGTATATTCAGTATGTTCATCTAAATCAGTATCACTACCATTGCCATCTGCATAATTAAATGAAGCAGCCAAATCGCCAAGATTTCCATCTCCATACAACAAATCATACACTTGGTTATAAGCATATTGAATTGCTAACTCGTTAGATGTAACTCCACCCATTACGCTAGTAAATTGGTCAGAAATCCAAGGAAGAACTTGGTCGATAATTTTCTTTTGCAATTCCGCTGTTTCCATGATAGGTGTTTGTTCACTTCGAATTGCAGAATAGTACAAATCATAATTATTTTCTAACAAATCAGCTAATGTTAAAGAATAATCAGTACTTTTATTACCGCCAGCAACTTTTGTACCATCTTTATAAACCTCTTCGTAAGCATCTTTCCATTTGTCTTTAGAATCCCTATAATGAATTTTAGTTGCACCATTACCAAGACTAACTCCAGCAGTTGTAGTGCTTTTAGTAGTTTTTAATAAAGTCAACAATTCGTCATAAGTACAATCAGTAGTACCAACGGTTACATTTTTAGTTGAACCTAAACCAATAGTATTACCATAAGTTGTACCTTGAATAGTTGTTGCAGTAGCAGGAGTGATTAAATCATTAGCAGCCAAAGCTTCAATAAATCTGTTACGAACATCAGAAGAAGGAGTTCCAGTAAGACCTTCAGCAGGAATTCCCGCAGCTCTTGCTGCTGCTGCATAACTAGAATTTAATACAACTCTATTTTTTGCATCTGTAACAAGTTTTGGATAATAATCATTATAAACAGAAGGAGTCATCAACAAGCCATATGAAACATCCATATTGCTTGTATTTGTACCTGTATAATCATAAACAAGTTTTGTATTATTCAAACTATTTTGATATTCAGTAGAAATTCTTTCCATGTCACGAGATAGAGCAATCTTTTGGTGAGATAAGCTCATTGATTGGAATTCACAGTCAGATTTTCTTGCTGTGATGGTTAATAATCTAGCTTGTGCTGCTGATAATCCCATTGTTTTCCTTTCATAAACTCGTAACTTTAGTTCTATCATGGTCTATATCGACATTTCAGACCTAAAACTTTAGAAATATCTCCCACATCTTTTACAAAAGTTTACAATTTTTAAAATATGGAATTTGAGTTATGATTGAGAAATAGCAAATAGTTTGTAAAGGTTGAGATCCTTCGCTTTGCTCAGGATGACGAATGCACCATAAATATCTCATCAGCACACCATTCTGAAAGAAAATTTACAAAACATTTCAACAAATCCACCCGAAGAATCTCAAACAAAAATAAGATTAAAATAAATGGTTAATATATAAAATAAGGAGAGAAAAATGGCAAAAAGAATTGGTATCGACGTAGGCGGAACAAATGTAAAAATCGCCTTGGTTGACGACAATGGGAAAATTATATATTCAAACAGCGTTCCAACATACGCAAAAATGGGCTATGAATACACTGTTAACAACATTAAACAAGCAATCAAAGACTTGATGAAAGAAACAAATACAACTCCATCAGACATCGAAGGAATTGGTTTTGACTTCCCTGGACAAGTTGATTGCAAAACTGGCGTTGTAAAATTAGCTCCAAATATCCCTGGATGGGTAAATGTTCCAATTGCACAAATGATTGAGGATGAATTCCACATTCCAACAAGGATTGACAACGACGTTAGATGTGCAGCTCTTGGAGAATTAAAATTCGGAGCAGGCAGAGGTTGTGAAAACTTTATCTGTATTACTGTTGGGACTGGTATTGGTTCTGGTATCGTAATCAATGGTAAAGTTGTCCGTGGTGCAACAAATGCAGCTGGTGAACTTGGTCATATAAAATTACAAATGAATGGCGGACCAATTTGTGGTTGCGGAGATACTGGTTGTTTAGAAGCATTCGCTTCAGGCCCAGCAATTGTAGCAATGGCTCAAGAATATATTAAAGGCGGGAAATCAACTAAATTCAGAGAAATGGCGGCAGTTGAAGGCGGAGAAATCACTCCATATATGGTTGCAAAAGCTGCTGAAGAAGGTGATCCTGTTGCTAAAAGAATTTTTGAAATCGTTGGTGAATACATCGGAATAGGGTTAACAAGTGTTATCAACCTTCTTAACCCAGAAAGAGTAATTATTGGTGGCGGAGTTGCAGAATCTGGTGAATTGCTACTTGGACCAATCAGAAAAACAATTAAAGAAAGAGCTATGGTCGTTGCAGGTAATGCAGTGGAAATCGTACCTGCTCAATTAGGTAATAGTGCTGGCGTTATTGGAGCAAGCATGCTAATTGAAGGCTAATAATAAAATAGAATTATTTTGACAAATCCGATCTCTTTTTGAGGTCGGATTTTTTGTTCAATACAACATCTTACAATTTGAAAAGAATAAAATACTGATTAAATCACCCAAAGCAAAGAATATACAAGCTTTTCAGAAAAAATAACACCAACTGTAACTTTTTGTAAAAATAGTTAAAAAATATCCTCCAAATGGTGTATCCATCAATAAGTTGATGCAAAGATTGAGAAAAAGCATGCTCTTCAATGATAATAAGGCTTTTCATGGGGTTGAGATTTTTAAATATTAAGTTATGTAAACTGTACAATAGAGGAGTAAAAGAGGGCGGAAATCATGTCAGTGTCATGATTTCCGCCATATCTGAAATTCAAATAATTTGTAGCAAATAAATATTTTGGACTTAGCTAAAAGATAGAGTACAATTAAAGTATGCTCATGAATGGAGCTACTTTCTTGTAGAGGTGAATGATTGATGTTTGAGACAGTAAAAAATAATCTTTTGCAAATACAAGAAGAAATCGCACCTTGTAAACCTAGAATAATTGCAGTTACAAAGTATTTCGACAAAGAAGCAATGATTTCAGCATATAATGCGGGATTGAGGGACTTTGGAGAATCAAGAGTAATTGAAGCTTCGGCAAAAATAGAAAGTCTGCCAGAAGAAGTAAGAAAGAATTCTACATTCCATCTTATCGGACACTTACAGACAAACAAAGTTAAACACGCCATCAAAACTTTTGATTACATTCATTCTGTGGATACAGTTAAACTTGCACAATGTATTTCTGAACACGCTGAACAAATTAGCAAAGTTCAAAAAGTACTTGTTGAAGTAAACAACGCAGGAGAAGAACAAAAGTTTGGATTTTCAAAAGAGGGGATATTTGAAAATTTTGAAGAGATGAAAAACCTCAAGGGAATTGAAATAGTTGGGGTTATGAACATGGCACCTTTAGGGATAGCAGAAGAAGAGATTAGAAGGTTATTTTCAGAAATTGTTCAAATTAGGGATGATTTAGAAAAAGAATTCAATTGCAATTTAAGAGAAATTTCAATGGGAATGAGTCAAGATTACAAAATCGCAGCTCAAACAGGTTCGACAATGTTAAGGATAGGTAGAAAATTATTTAGATAACAGACGGAGGAAAAATCGGTGGCAGCAATAGCAGATAGTTTCAAAAAAGTAGTAGATTTCGTAATGGATGGTTTCCGTGGTGAAAATCCATTTGATGATATAAATGATGAAGATTATGATGATAATGATTACGATTACATTGAAGATGGAAACGCTTTGAGAGAACCAGCTCCATCATTCACACCAGTTCCAATGATGGAAAAACGTCAAGAATCAAAAATTATCAACCACCCAAGCATTAACAGAGGTGGAAGTGAAGTTGTAGTTGTTGAACCTCGTTCTTTCGATGATGCTGCCGCTATCGTTCAACACTTAAAAGATAGAAAAATCGTTATGCTAAACCTTCACTTATTAGACAAAGAACAATCTCAAAGAACTATTGATTTCGTTTGTGGTGCTTCTCAAGCTCTTAACGGAAATCCTAAAAAAGTTGGAGATTTAGTATTTGTTTTTGCTCCAAGCAACGTAACATTATCTGCTGATACATCAGCACAACAAAGCAAATTTAATGATTCATTGTGGAGAACATCTCTACAATAAGCATTTTTAGTATGAGAAGAGAGATAGTTTATAATTCTGGCAATCGTAACTCGATTGCCTTTTTTTTGCGGTATTACTTAACAAAATTATAAAAACTATCGACAAATTATTATGTTTGTTATACATTAGGGCTACATGCAGAAACAGAAACATAAAAGGAGAATTTTATTATGCAAGTTATATTAAAAAAAGAAATTCAAAACTTAGGTGAAGCTGGCGATATCGTTAACGTTAAAGACGGTTATGCAAGAAACTTCTTATTACCTCAAGGTGCAGCAGAAGTTGCTACAACAGGTGCTTTAGAAAACAGAGAAAAAAATATCGCTAGAATTAAAGCTAAACAAGAAAAATTACACCAAGAAGCTTTAGAAAAAGCAGCAGCAATCGAAAAATTTGGCAAATTAGAATTGTCTGCAAAAGCTGGTGAATCTGGTAAATTATTCGGTACAATTACAACTAAAAAATTAACTGAAGAATTGGCTGCTCAAGCTGGTATCGAAGTTGATAGAAAAGCTGTTTCTTTGAACGCTCCAATCAACAAAATCGGTAACTATGTAATGTTAATTAAATTAACTTCAAAAGTTAAATGTGAATTAAACATCTCAGTTTCAGCTTCAGAAGTTGTTAAAGAATCAATCGAAGAAACTGAAGAAACAGCTGAATAGTTTCACAAGCTGAAAGGATGTGTGAATGAATCAATATTCAAATCTTAAGTTACAAGCATTAGCAATTGGTTCACTTCCGCACAACGATTTAACAAAAGCAATGAATGTGGTAAAAAAAGATTTTCCACAAATCCCATTTTTTCCACAATTAAAAAATATCAACAAAAACGAAGACATGATTATCCAATTTCTGGAGGGATTGCCTTCGTTTTTGCCATCTAAACTGGAAAATTTTACCATCGACTCAGACAGTGAAGAATTTTTTGAAGATTTAGAAACTTTTTTCGCAAACTATGAAGAAATAATTTCTGATAGCAACTCCGAAACTCTCTGGAATTATGGAATTTCCAAAGATTTTTCCTCATCATTTGAAGAATTTGAAAATATTATAAAAACGACTAAACCTCAATTTGCAAAAGGACAAATCATAGGCCCTTTTACGCTTGCAACAACTCTACAAGACAACAACGGAAAAGCAGTAATATATGATGAAACATTAAAAGATATTATTGTAAAACTGTTGAGCTTGAAAGCTTTGTGGCAAATAAAAAGAATTAAGAAAGCTAATCCAAATACGACACCAATTATTTTTATGGATGAGCCATCAATTTCGCAATTAGAAACTTCGGCATATATGACAATTTCCAAAAATGATGTAACACAAATGATTCAAGAAATTTCAGATATTATAAAAGTGAATGGTGGAATAAGTGCCCTTCATTGCTGTGGAAAATGCGACTGGTCCATCCCAATAAAAGCAAAAATCGAATTACTCAATCCAGATGCATACACATTTGCGGAGAATTTTAGCATTTACTATAAAATGATAGAAAATCTCCTTCAATCTGGAGGAAAAATTGCTTGGGGAATTATTCCAACACTTGATGTTGAAGCATTGGAAAACACATCCTTAGATTTTTTAATTGAGAAATTCAATCAAGCTATTAAATATTTGACTAATAAAGGGATTGATGAGAAACTTATTATAGACAATTCTCTTATTACATCTTCTTGCGGAGTGGGCTCATTGAGCATTGAAAACGCAGAACGAGCAATGGATTTAGTATCAGAATTATCAAAAGAATTAAGAGCGAGGTTATAGATTTGACTGTTAAATTAGCTATCACAGGAAAAAGTGGAAACGGAAAAACAACAATTGTAAAAGCATTTTTAGAACTTTTTAAGGAATTGTTTCCAGAAAAGTCAATCTTATTATTTGACAACGATTTAACAGGAGAGTTAGGGCATAGTTTCGGATTAGACATCAGAAACACAATTTACGGTATCAGAAGTGGAAAACACGAATACAAAACAGGAATTCCCGAAGATATGACCAAGCAAGAATATATTGAATGGGCAATGGAAGATATTCTAGTTCCTCTCAGTGATAATGTAGATATTATAGTTTCTTGGTTTGTAGGTTCAAAAGATTGTAGATGCCCAATCACAAAACAAATAAACGATGCTGTATATAAACTAATTAACAGGTACGACATTGTAATTTTTGATTGTGAATTTGATTTGAAATACCTAAACCAACTTGTAGATACAGAAATGGATTGTACAATTATTGTTGCGAAACCATCAGAAGAATCTGCACATCTGGCAAAAAGAATTGAGGAATTTAGTGCAAAATACGCTGCTGGAAACCAATTAGGGGTAGTAATCAATAAAGTTGATAACGACAATCTATCATCTGTTTATGAACTTTTAAATAAATATTCTCTTGATGTTCTTGGAGTTATACCTTTTGATAAAGAACTCAAAAATAATCCAATGACAAGAGATTCAAAAGCAGTACAAAATGCAATTAAGGAATTCTATTTTAGGTTGAATTTGCCTCAAGCAAAACAATAGATAGCGAGAAGAAATGACAACAATACTAGACGGAAAAAAGTTACGAGATAAAATCATTGAAAATTTAAAAGCAAAAGTTGATACTTTTGAGGAAAAACCAACTCTTGTTGTAATTTTAGTTGGAGAAAATCCTGCAAGCAAAATTTATGTAAATAACAAAAAGAAAATGGCAGAGAAAATTGGGATACATTCAGAAGTTATAAATTACCCTGCAAACATCACAGAAGCAGAACTTTTGGACAAAATCGAAGAACTTAATAACAACAAAAAAGTAACCGCCATTCTTGTTCAATTACCTTTACCAAAACATATCTCAAAAGATAATGTAATGAATAAAATCATCCCGTCAAAAGATGTTGATGGATTTACGCCATATAATTTTGGAAAACTTTTTTCTGGAGAAACTCCAACAGTATATCCATGTACACCAAAGGGAATTTTACTATTATTAGATGAATATAATATCGAAATTGAAGGGAAACATGTTGTAATTGTTGGGCGTTCAAACATTGTAGGAAAACCACTTTCTCAAATGATGCTAAATAAGAATGCAACAGTAACAATTTGCCATAGTCACACAAAAAATCTCTCACAAATAACAAAAACTGCAGACATTTTGGTTTCTGCAGTAGGGAAAAATATTATAGAAGGGGAAATGTTAAAAACTGATTGTGTGATTGTTGATGTCGGAATTTTTAAGGATGAAAACGGGAAAACCCGAGGAGACGTAGATTTTGAGAGTGCCTCAAAAATTGCATCATTCATATCACCTGTTCCTGGAGGGGTTGGTCCAATGACTATTGCATCATTAATGCTCAACACCGTGGAACTTTTTGAAAAGAATTCTCTATAACAACTATTTACTAGTTGCCACCTGATAAGTTCAATGTACAACTTGATTTGATATTGTTTTGAACAAGTGTCTTCATTGAAGAAATTTGGCTGTCTAATTCTGTTATTTGAGAATCTAATAAATCTTTTTCTGTTTGTAATTGTTCATCCAACTGTTCGTAGTAAATATAATCCGCATCATCTTCATAGCTTTCATCTGAAGAACATCCACGATATTCTTTTTGGATAGCACTCATTTGAGCAGATGCTAATTGAATTTGGTTTTGAATACCAACTTGTTGGAATTGTAAAAAGTTTTTTTGCAAAGTCAATAAACTTTTCTGACTTGCCAATGCTAAAAATGCCATATCTCGTCTCCTTATTTATTATTTTTTTATCGCTCTCACTAATATAAAGTATTTTGAAAAAGTCCAATTTCACAAAAGGAATTATTTGTAACATTTGTTTACATTTACAATAAATGTAAATTACTTGCCTATAATATCTGATTAAGATAAAATAAGAGTAATACTGGGGAGGAATTAGGTTTAATGCCGAAAATAGCAAGAGCATATAACAATAGAGATGGTCAAACATCAGAAATGTTAAGTTACTCGAACTCATTTAGATACGAACAACACTCATATAACTATTCTTCTGGTTCATACAGAAGAACATCAAAGGCTGAATATGATGAGCGTTATAGACATCTGAGGGAAGAAAACAGGCACAATAAACGCCCTCGTAAACGCAAAACGTTAGCTCAAAGCATAGTGTCAGGTTCAATCATTTTATTTTTATTTGCGTGCGTTATGCCTTTTGCTTTTAACAATATTACAAAAGCAATGTTTGTCCCGACCCCATACAAAAATATTCAAACAGATTTAAAAGATTTAAGCTTCCCAACACATAACTATCTTTCAAACGCTTGGTCTATGGGAAATAGAGATTTCCGATTTGCAGCGAGCGAAAAAAATGCACAAATGGTTCCAGTAAAAGAAAATGTTAACATGCCTGTATTACAGAGCGAATTAACAAATCTTATGGCACAATATCCAACAATTCAACCATCTGTATATGTTTGGGACTATGAAACAGGGAATTACGTTGATATAAATGCATCAAAAGTTTACGCAACAGCAAGTATTATCAAAATTCCTGTACTTATAGACTTATTCAAATCAATCGAAGCAGGGCAAGTTTCATTAGAAGAAACAATGCCATTAACTGAGTACTTTAGAACAGAAGGTTCAGGTAGCTTGCAATTCAAAGCTGCAATGTCAGAATACACAATCGATAAACTTGCAGAACTTATGATAACAGAATCTGATAATTCTGCTACAAATATGCTTATGACAAGAGTTGGCTCAATGGTAGATGTAAATCAAGCTATCAGAGATTGGGGATTAAAAAATACAGAAGTACAAACTTGGTTACCAGACTATGCTGGAACAAACCACACAACAGCTCGTGAAATGGGTAGAATGCTTTATAATATTGATGAAAATGACAAATTCTTAACCCAAGAATCAAGAGCAAAAATTTTAAATTATATGGGTCACGTTCACAACAATAGATTGATTCATGCTGGTTTGGGAGCTGGAGCAGTATTTTTACACAAGACTGGTGACATTGGTACAATGCTTGGAGATGCAGGAATAGTAATCGCTCCTAACGGGAAAAAATATATAGTTGTAATCCTTGCAAATAGACCTCATAATGCAATTGAAGGAAAAGATTTTATCGTTCACGCATCTGAACTTATTTATAATTACATGGTGAAATAATAATGTTAAAAGAATTACTAGAAACAAAACATTGTTTTAAGTTGGTCTGCGGAGCTGGCAATGAAGATATTGAAGAAATTAAAAGATTAGTATATATTTATGCAATCGCAGGATGCAGATTTTTTGATTTATCCGCAAACGAAGATGTTATTAAAGTGGCAAGAGAAGCACTTGATATGGCAAAAGTTTACGATGCCTATTTATGTGTGAGTGTTGGAATAAAAAATGACCCGCATGTTGAAAAAGCCGTTATCGATTATGAAAGATGCGTAAATTGTGGAGCTTGCGAAGAAATTTGTCCACAAAAAGCCATTCAATATGCCAAAGTAAAAAAAGAAAGATGTATTGGTTGTGGCAAATGCTGGAAGGTATGTTCTCGTGCGGCAATCTCATATATTTCAGAAGAAAAAGATTTGAAAGAAATACTTCCACCTATTGTTGAAAAAGGAATTGACTGTATTGAATTTCACGCAATGGGCTTGGATGAAAAAGAAATTTTCTCAAAATGGGATTACCTTAATGAGAACTACGAAGGGTTGCTAAGCATTTGCACAAGTAGAGGCAAGCTAAGCGATGAAGCCCTTGTAGAAAGAATAAAAAACATGACTGTAAATAGAAAACCATACACTACAATTATTCAAGCTGATGGTTTTCCAATGAGTGGTGGAGATGATAACTACAAATCAACTCTCCAAGCAGTTGCAACAGCAGAAATTGTCCAAAATGAAAAACTTCCTGTATATATAATTTTATCAGGTGGAACAAACGGAAAAACATCTGAACTTGCGAAAATGTGTGAAATTTCATATAACGGAATTGCCATAGGTTCATATGCAAGAAAAATTGTTCGTAAATATATCGAAAGACCAGATTTTTGGACAAATCCAAACGTAATCAACGATGCTCTTTTAGTTGCCAAACCACTAGTTGACAGCGTAATCTTATAATAGGATTTATTATGGATATTTTTTACTTAAAAAAAAGTGAATTTTTGCCAAACATCGACCCAAAGAGTTTGAAAAAATTTTCTGATGGCAGAATATTTAAGTCAAAGGATAAAGAAGAAGAACATTTATTGGGTATTTTTCTGACAAAATTCATAGCTAAATACATATATGATATTAAAAATCCAGAAATAATCATTAAAAATAAAAAACCTTTTTTTAAATTCGCAAAAATATTTTTCAGCATTTCTCACTCAAAAGATATCGTCCTAGTTGCTTTTAATAATAGTAATATTGGAACCGACATTGAGTATATGGAGGAAAATAAAAATTTTAAATCAATAATGAATAGATTCGGAATTAAAACCACAAACCCAACAGCCAAAGAGTTTTACAGATTTTGGACAGAATACGAAGCAGAGATTAAACTTGGAAATAGTGACATAAAATCACTGCACTCTGAAATTGTAGAACAAAATTATATGCTAACTTGTGTTTCAGACAATATTTTTACAACAAATTATCAAATAAAAAAATTGAATATTAAACAAAACAATATTGATTTAGAAAAAGAATTTACTAATCCTCAAAATATTAAATGTGACATTGTTGCATAAGTTGTTTATTTGAAGGATATTAAAACATAGAAATAAAAATAAAAGGGAGAAAAATATGACAGACATAAAAGCAGTAATTCTTGCAGCAGGAAAAGGTACAAGAATGAAATCAGAAACTACACCAAAAGTTTTACACCAAATACTAGGAAAAACACTTTTGGGATATGTACTTGATAATGTTAAAAACTTTGTATCAGAAGAATTCGTAATTGTTGGACATCACGCAGAAGAAGTTGAAGAATTTGTAAAAACAAATTACACAAACGCAAAAACTGTTCTACAATCCCCACAATTAGGAACAGGACACGCTGTTTCAATGGTTTGTCCAGCACTAGAAAATTTTGATGGTTTAGTAATAATTCTTTGTGGCGACACCCCGCTCGTTAAAGAAGATACATTAAAGAAGTTTGTAGAATTTCACCAATCAAACAATTCTGATATTACTGTAATGAGTACCATATTTGAAAACCCAACAAACTATGGAAGAATAATTAGAGAATCTGATAATTCGCTAGAATGTATTGTTGAAGAAAAAGATGCAACACGAGAACAAAAAGCAGTTAAAGAAGTTAACGCAGGTATCTATTGTTTGAACTGGGGAAAAATAAAATCTGCATTCTCACAACTTAAAAGCAATAATGCACAAGGAGAATACTATCTTACAGATATTATTGCTTGGGGCAAAGCTCAACATTTGAACGTTAACGCATATATTCTAGACAACAGCGATGAAATTTATGGAATAAATTCGAGATTAAACCTTGCTCAAGCTGCTAAAATGATGAATAAAAGAAACTTAGAAAAATATATGGAAAATGGAGTTACAATTGTTGATCCAGATTCAACTTGGATTAGTGAAGATACAGAAATTGGACAAGATACAATTATTTATCCATTCACATACATTGAAGGCGAAAATAAAATTGGTAAAAGCTGTAAAATCGGACCTTGTGCTCACTTGAGAGGTGGAGTTGAAGTTTGTGACAATGTAAAAGTTGGAAATTTTGTAGAAGTAAAAAAATCAAAAATCTCTTCTAATACAAACGTTGGTCATCTTTCTTACATTGGAGATTCTGAACTTGGAGAACACGTAAATATCGGAGCTGGAACAATTACCGCCAATTACAATCCGCTAACAAAAGAAAAATCAAAAACCATCTTAAAAGATAATGTAAAAATTGGTTCAAATTCAGTACTTGTTGCACCAGTAACAGTAGAAGAAGGAACAAATGTTGGGGCAGGAACGATTGTAACTAAAGACCTTCCAGCTTGGGCTTTAGCAATAACTCGTTCTCCGTTAAAAATTCTTGAAAACTGGGTAAAAAAACAATTAAATAAATAAAAACTTGTAGAGCTTTGCACAATGCAAGCTTTATTCAATAGAATTATAAATCCACAGGGAATATATTTAAATTCCCTGTGGATTATTTGTAAAATATTTTATTATTTCGCTATTGATTTTCTGGGTCACCTACACAAAATTTCACAATACCATCTTGTGTAACTTTTGATTCACAGTAATATTCTCTTTTAGGGCGGATAGGTTCTTGTGGTGCAACTTCAGTTGGACGAGAATATTTCTGTTCTTCCATATAAGTATTTATTTGCCCTCCGAGGGAATATAATACTGGAGAAATAATAAAAGGAGTCCAAAAGGGGGTAGATAACACTATTACTAAAATAGGTAGCCAAAATTTATTTATAAAGAACTTTGGTTTGCAAATTTTATCAACTATTAGAGAAAAAATTAATCCTACAACAAAGAAAATAATAGCTATTACTGGAATAGCCAAAATAGTAATTAACCAAAAAACGGGCATCCAACTTCTACCACTTAAAGGAATCCCTTCAAGGAAACAAAGAAGCTCACCTATAACAGAAATAATAAGAGCTATAATTGGTAAAATTATAAATGCAGAATGTTTAATCTCTATTTTATTGTTGTTATCCATTATTTTATTATAATATATATCCCAATTATAAATAACATCTGTATAAAGGATATTTTTGTTAAAAAATTGCTTGTATGCACAAGTCGATAAGTTCTCCTTGCTTTACATTTTCCTTTAAAGTTTTATTATGGATATAAGGGAGAAAAATTATGTATAATCCGAAATCCACAAAAGCCGAAGAATTTATAGCAAATGAAGAAGTTTTAGCAACACTCGAATATGCTAAAAATAACAAAAATAATATTGAACTTATTGATAAAATTTTAGAAAAAGCAAAACTTGGAAAGGGATTAACTCACAGAGAAGCCTCAGTTTTGTTGGATTGTGATAATGAAGAAAAAAATCAAGAAATCTTTGAACTTGCAAAAAAAATTAAACAAGACTATTACGGTAACAGAATTGTACTATTTGCACCGTTATATTTATCCAATTATTGTGTAAATGGGTGCGTTTATTGCCCATATCATGCAAAAAACAAACATATTACTAGAAAAAAAATGACCCAAGAAGAGATTAAAGAAGAAGTAATTGCACTCCAAGATATGGGACATAAACGTCTAGCAATAGAAACAGGCGAAGACCCTGTAAATAACCCAATAGAATACGTTTTAGAATCACTCAAAACAATTTATTCTGTACATCACAAAAACGGTTCTATTAGACGAGCAAACGTTAATATTGCAGCTACAACGGTTGAAAATTATAAAAAATTGAAAGAAGCTGGTATTGGAACATATATTCTATTCCAAGAAACATATAACAAAAAATCATACGAAGAACTTCACCCAACAGGACCAAAACACAATTACGCATACCACACAGAAGCAATGGATAGAGCTATGCAAGGCGGAATTGATGATGTTGGGCTTGGTGTATTATTTGGATTAGAATCATATAAATATGAATTTTCTGCTCTTTTAATGCACGCAGAACACTTAGAAGCTGTTTATGGCGTTGGACCGCATACAATTTCAGTTCCAAGAATTAGAAAAGCTGATGACATCGACCCTTCAACTTTTGACAACGGAATTGATGATGATATCTTCGCCAAAATCGTTGCTTGTATCAGAATTGCTGTTCCATATACAGGAATGATTATTTCTACAAGAGAATCTCAAAAATGTAGAGAACGAGTTTTAAATCTTGGGGTTTCTCAAATCAGTGGAGCATCCAAAACAAGCGTTGGTGGATATGCACACCCAGAACAAGAATCCGAAGAAGAAACAGCACAATTTGACGTTGAAGATAGAAGAAGTTTAGACGAAATTGTTAAATGGCTTATGGAATTAGGTTATGTCCCAAGTTTCTGCACAGCTTGTTATAGAGAAGGTCGTGTTGGGGATAGATTTATGGAAATTTGTAAAGAACAAAAAATCCACAACTTCTGTCATCCAAATGCAATTATGACCCTTGAAGAATACTTAGAAGATTACGCTTCACCAGAAACACGAAAAGTTGGAGAAGAACTAATTGATAAAGAATTAAAAACACTTGGTAATAATAAATTAAAATGTGCAGTAGAAGAAAATCTCGACAAAATCAAACATGGAGAAAGAGATTTTAGATTTTAAACTAAAAAGGTTCATGTAAATAACATGAACCTTTTAATTATTAAATAATTTATTATTAAACTATGCGTTTTAGCATTACACCAAGTGCGTTTATTGGAACTTTAAGCCCATTTGCATTCATATCTTTTAATAACGAAAGGAATTTTTTCATTTCAGCTTTATCTGTTTTTTGGAAAAAACCTAAAGTTGAATGACTATATCCTGGAGGAGCATATGGAGAAGAAAAACGAACGATTGCTTCTTCACCTTTCTTTTTAAATATCTCAAAAGAATCTATTCCTAATTGTTTTAATGGCGAATTATCTCCCAAAACCACCTTTTTATGTGAAAAAGGCTTTCCGATAGGAATATCATCAACACCAACAGTAGGTTGAGCTAAATAATTATACACCTTAGTACCCGTTTTTCGATTCGTGGTTTCACTGATAGGATTATATTCCATTGAACAACCATAATAACCATCAATTTTGTTTGTAATCATAATTTAATTCCTTTCTATTTACCCTTACATAGCAATAAAAAATTTCGAAAAAATAGAATTGCCCCACCCCACCACATCATATCATATCATATCATATAGGGCATTATAACTGGGTTTTAGCGATTTTAAATTCGACTTTACATTTCTTTACAAATTATATATAGTGGAAAAAGAGGGTAATTTAAAAAACACAAATATTAGAAGGAACAACATTCCTTCCCCTTGGGGGGAAGGCTAGGATGAGGGGTTAAACGGAGCAAGTAAAGTTTGAGATTCTTCGGGTAAATATGTATAGCGATATCCAAATTTCTTTTGCATATCCCTCAGAATGACAATATAAAAAAACAACTCCTTTAGAAATCTAAAGGAGTTGTTTTAACTTATAAATTAAAAGAAATTAGTGTTGTTCATCATCAACGTTAAAATCTGGAGCTCCAAACATACCTTCAATTTCTTCCAAAATTGCAGATGGTTTTCTTGCTTGATTACGTTGAGCAACTGCACGTTTTCTTTCTTCTCTATCACGTTCTTCATTTGCGTTAATCAAATGATGGAAGCCAGTACCAGCTGGGATTAGACGACCGATAATAACGTTTTCTTTCAAACCTCTTAACAAGTCTTTCTTACCTTCAACTGCAGCTTCTGTCAAGATTCTTGTTGTTTCTTGGAATGAAGCAGCTGAGATGAATGATTCAGTATTCAAAGATGCCTTTGTAATACCTAACAACATGTATTCACAAGTTGCTGGAGTATTACCAGCTTCTTCTGCAGCTTTGTTTTCTTTCTCAAATGTTTGCATTTCAATCAACTCTCCAGGTAACAAGTTAGTATCACCTGCATCAAGAATTTTAACTTTCTTAGTCATTTGACGAACAATGATTTCAATGTGTTTATCAGCAATTTCAACACCTTGAGAACGATATACACGTTGTACTTCATCTACCAAGTATTGTTGAGCAGCTTCAGGTCCAGATAATCTCATAACGTCATGTGGATTTAAAGGACCAGAAGTCAATGGCTGACCTTTTTTGATTTTTTGTCCGTTTGAAACAATTACATTTGCATCAATTGCATATTTAATTTCTGTTGAAGAACCTTCGTTGTCAACTAAGAACAATCTTGGGAATCCTTCATCATCAATTTCAATTTTTGCAGTTCCATCATTTTCAGCTAATATTGCACAATCTTTTGGTTTTCTACCTTCCAAAAGTTCTTCAACCTTCGGCAAACCTTGAACGATGTCGCCTGTTTTTTCTCTTTCGAATACCAATGTTGCAATCAAATCGCCTCTTAGTACCAAAGAACCAGAATCGATTTGAAGCATTGTACCTGGGCTGATTAAGTAAGGACGACCATTTCTGATTGAAATTTCACCTTTGTTAATAGCTGTAACTAGACCAGAAACAGGAGATGTTTCACCGCTTTCAGCTAAAACTTTATCAGCTTTTACAAAATCGCCTTTTTTGATAACAGCTTTACCCTTAACAGCAACAGTTGTTTCACAAGAATCAGAAATTAATAAAAGTCTTCTTGCATCTTCGCCATCACCTTTTAAGGATGCAACAGCATCATTCATAGCAAGAACTTGAGTTTTTGCAACTGGAGTTCTTGGATCAATTGTTTCACCGTCTTTTACCAATAATTCAGTTTGAAGAGCAGCATTTGCAGCACCTTCCATTTCACGACGAACAATCAAGTTTTCTAATACAACGATTCTCAAACTTCCGTTAGAATCAAGTTCTACCATACCTTTAAGGTGTGATAAGTAACCTTGCATTTGAAGAACTAAGCTTGTTCTTGTGATTGTAGCACCGTCAACATTTCTTACTCTTGCACCGTCTTTGTATTGAAGTTGAGTTACAGGAACAATATCAATCAACTCATCAGTTGTATTGAATGCAATTGATACATCTTTTTGATTAACTTCTAATACTTGAACTGGTCTTACTAAGATTTGTACAGGTTGGTTAGCAATTGAATCTTCATCAATTGTTAATGAAGCATCAGCATCTTCGTCCAAATCATCAATTGGAAGATCGTCAGCAGCTGAATCCATAATTGTAACAATTGAAGTTTCTTTTGCTTTTACACCTTCTGCAATTAAAGTACCTTTCTTAACAACTTCACCTTCGTCAACTTTCAATTCAGAAATATTTGACAATATGTGAACTTCACCAGGTCTAACAGTGATTTCATGAATTACATCATTGTATTCTTTGAATTCAACAATACCATCAATATGGCAATAAACGTCTTTAACAATTTCAGTACCAGCTGTAACTGCTGTACCATTTTCTACCATTTTCAAAGTACTGTCTTTATTAATTTGGTGAACTTCTTCTGGAATAAATACAACCTTACCAGGTTTTGTAATAATTTGGTTATCGTCAACTTCAACATCAACGTATCTGATTTCACCAGAAGATGAAACAGAACAATCATCATCAATAAGTTCTGCGATAATCATACCGTTTTCAACTGTTGTATCAACAGGAGCTTTAACGATATATTTTTCACCAGTTGAATCAACTGTCCAAAGTTGTTCTTTTTTAGTTTGTTCAAATGAAGCATTTTCTGGTTGCAAAGAAGCAATTACAATTGTCAATTCTTTACCTTGAACAATTTTCTTAATCTTCTTGCCATCAAATTTAGCTTCTTCAACAACTAAATCATCTCCAACTCTAACTTCACCACCGTGTTCGCAAATTGTTAAAGTTTCAGCCAATTTTTCACCTTTAGAAATTTTTTGACCGTCTTTTACAAGAACTTTTGAACCACCAGGTAATGTATAAACATCACCACCTAGAACCCAAACAATACCTTGTTTATTTGTAGTTCTAAGGATGTTGCCTTGTCTATCTTTCTTTTCATCAGCTTTGAAGTCTTCAAAAACAACTTCACCACTAATATCAGTTGTAATATCTTTTGTTGCTTTTTCTGTCAAACGGCTGCTATCACCTTGAGAAGATGGAGCGTGTTCTGCCATTTTGAAACCTTTTGCAACTTCTTGTCCATCAGTAATGAACAATGTAGCACCAGCTGGAATATGATATTTAGTTGTTCTTTTTTCGCCTTTAACTTCAATATCAGCTTCATACATTGATACTTGAACGATATCACCGTGACGAGTTCTAAGTTCTCTAGCTTTAATTTTTGAAACAACTGTACCAGCTTCACGAGCAATGATTTCTTTCTTCGCTTCTTTAACGCCAACCGCACCACCTGTGTGGAAGGTTCTCATTGTCAACTGTGTACCAGGTTCACCGATTGATTGCGCTGCGATAATACCAATAGCTTCACCAATATCAACAAGTTTTTGAGTTGTCATTGCCCAACCATAACATTTTTGGCATACACCGTATTCCAAACCACAAGTTAAACCTGAACGAACTCTTAATTCTTGTAAATTTAAACCAGAGATTTTTTTGATATCATCTCTGTCCATTGTTTTGCCGTTAGGTACAACAACGTTACCTTCAGCATCAACGATATCTTGAGCAACTGTTCTACCTAATAATCTATCAATTAACGGAACGATTACAACATCACCATCAGTAATAGGCTTCATGTTGATATATTTATCAGTATGACAATCATCAGCTCTAATAATAACGTCTTGAGCTACATCAACCAAACGTCTTGTTAAGTAACCAGAATCGGCTGTTTTCAACGCAGTATCTACAAGACCTTTACGAGCACCGTATGATGAAATAATGTATTCAGTAACTGATAGACCTTCTTTAAAGTTTGATTTAATAGGTAAGTCGATGATTTGACCTTGTGCGTCAGCCATCAAACCTCTCATACCAACCAACTGTGAAACCTGTGACAAGTTACCACGGGCTCCAGAGAATGCCATCATATATACTGGGTTTAATTTATCAAAGTTTTCAACAACCTGCTCTGTTAATTTAGCTGTTGTTTCTGACCAAGTATCGATAACCTTTGTATATCTTTCAACTTCTGTAATTTCACCTTTTAGGTATCTTTTTGTTGATTTTTCAATTTCATCTTCAGCTGATTTCAATAAATCTTTTTTAATTGATGGAACTGACAAGTCAGCAATTGAAATTGTAGTACCAGAAACAGTTGCATATTTGTAACCCAAACGCTTTAAAGCATCTGCCAACGATGCAGCTTTAGCACCACCGTATTCCAAATACATCTGACCTAACAATTTCTTTAATGAACCTTTGTCCATTTGTTTGTTAATGAAATCAGGTGTTTTTTTATGTGTATATGTGTTTTCCATTCTAATTTCCTTTTTACTTTTTATGCCCTACTATTTTTAAGGCTTAGTATCTTTTACACAAGTGCTTTTCTAACTTCTTCGTTAAAGATAATTCTACCAACTGTTGTTTCTAATTTTTCACCTTTTTCATCTCTTACAACAATTCTGTCGTGAAGTTTGATTACCCCAACTTCTAGAGCTGAAATAGCATCTTGGAAGTTATAGAAGTAACCTTTAACATCTTGAGATGGGTCTTTCAAGGTAGTCAAATAGTACATACCCAAAACCATATCTTGAGAAGGTGTTACAATTGGTTTTCCGTTAGCAGGTGCTAACAAGTTGTTAGTCGCTAACATCAACATTCTTGCTTCTGCTTGAGCTTCAATTGATAAAGGAACGTGAACAGCCATTTGGTCACCATCGAAGTCAGCGTTGAATGCTGTACATGCTAATGGGTGAAGTTGGATAGCACGACCTTCTACCAATTTTGGTTCAAATGCTTGAATACCAAGTCTGTGAAGGGTTGGAGCACGGTTCAACATTACAGGGTGTCCATCAATTACCTCTTCTAAGATATCCCAAACAATCGCTTCTGAACGTTCGATTTTCTTCTTAGCAGATTTAATGTTTTGAACATATCCGCGTTCAATCAATTTGTTAACAACAAATGGTTTGAACAATTCAATTGCCATTTCTTTTGGCAAACCGCATTGGTTCAATGAAAGAGATGGACCAACAACGATAACTGAACGGCCTGAATAGTCAACACGTTTACCTAACAAGTTTTGACGGAAACGACCTTGTTTACCTTCAATGATATTAGATAATGATTTCAATGCTCTGTTATTAGGTCCAACAACTGTTCTTCCTCTTCTACCGTTATCGATAAGAGCATCAACTGCTTCTTGAAGCATTCTCTTTTCGTTTCTAACGATAATTTCAGGAGCACCCATTTCTAACAATCTTTGTAAACGGTTGTTTCTGTTGATAACACGTCTGTATAAGTCATTTAAGTCAGATGTAGCAAATCTCCCACCATCCAATTGAACCATAGGTCTTAAATCTGGAGGTGTTACAGGAAGTACATCCATAATCATCCAAGTTGGGCTTGTTTCTGATGAAATCAAGTTATCCAACAATCTTAATCTTTTAATTAATTTAGATTTCTTTTGAACTGAAGTTACATTACCAGCAAGTTCGCCTCTAATTTCTTCAGCTAATTTTTTAGTATCAATTTCAGCAAGAAGATCTTTGATAGCTTCAGCACCGATACCAACTTTTAATGTTGATTCTTCGTTTTCAGCCATATAATCTTCATATTCTTCTTCTGATAATAATTGTAATTTTCTGAAATCACTATCTCCGCCATCAATTACAACATAGCTGTTGAAATAGATAACTTGTTCTAGATCTTTCAAAGTCATATCTAAAAGTAAGCCTAAGTATGAAGGAATACCTTTTAAGAACCAAATATGAGAAACAGGAGCTGCAAGCTTAATGTGACCCATTCTGTGACGTCTAACTTTTGAATCAGTAACTTCAACACCACAGCGTTCGCAAATGATACCTTTATGTCTTACTCTTTTGTACTTACCGCAATAACATTCCCAATCTTTTGTTGGCCCAAAAATTCTTTCACAGAATAAGCCATCTCTTTCAGGTTTTAGAGTACGGTAGTTAATTGTTTCCGGTTTGGTTACTTCGCCGTGTGACCATTGAAGTATTCTTTCCGGAGACGCTATACTTATTCGTATATAATCAAAATAATCAATGCTTGTTGACATTTATAATGTTCTCCTTTTTTATTTTTGTGAGAAGTGAATTGTGAAAGGTGAAATGCCCTAATGGGCTATTCACTATTCACTTTTCACGCTTCACTAATATTATAAATCTCCGAAAGTAGTTGGTGTTTCAAAGAAGTTGATATTCAACAACTCAGAATCAACATCTGATAACGTACGTTTTGGAGCAGCTTTTCTCAAGTCGTCCATATCAGTCATCAAATCTACTTCCTGACCGTCTTTCTTAGCTACGGTAATATCCAAACCGATACTTTGTAATTCTCTCACAAGTACCTTGAATGATTCAGGAATACCTGGTCTTGGGATATTGTCACCCTTAACGATAGCTTCATATGCTCTGTTACGTCCGTTAACATCATCTGATTTGATTGTTAACATTTCTTGTAGAGTATAAGCAGCACCGTAAGCTTCCAATGCCCAAACTTCCATTTCACCGAATCTTTGACCACCAAATTGAGCTTTACCACCCAATGGTTGTTGAGTTACAAGTGAGTATGGACCAGTACTTCTTGCGTGGATTTTATCATCAACCAAGTGGACAAGTTTCAAGAAGTAAGTCCAACCAACTGCAACAGGTCTATCAAATGGTTCACCTGTTCTACCATCGATTAGCAATACTTTACCGTCTTCTCCAACCCAATCGCAACCTGATTCTTTGATACCTCTAAGAAGTTCAGCTTTTGTAGCGATTTCTGATTGATTTTCACCGTACATTTCATCGAATGAAGGTGCTTCATAATAATCACGAGTTAAGTACGCAGCCAAACCTAACAACAATTCATAAGTTTGACCAACGTTCATACGAGAAGGAACACCAAGTGGATTCAATACGATATCTACTGGAGTACCATCAGGTAAGAATGGCATATCTTCCTTAGGTAAAATTCTTGAAACAATACCTTTGTTTCCGTGACGTCCAGAAAGTTTATCACCAACAGAAACCTTACGTTTTTGAGCGATGTAAACTCTGATTACTGTATTTGCACCTGGTGGTAATTCATCACCTTTTTCTCTATCAAATACTTTAACGTCGAGAACTCTACCACCTTCTCCGTGAGGAACACGAAGAGAATTGTCTTTTACGTCTCTAGCTTTTTCAGCGAAGATTGCTCTTAACAATTTTTCTTCAGGTGGATGTTCAGATTCACCTTTTGGTGTAACTTTACCAACTAGAATATCGTCAGCATAAACTCTAGCACCGATACGAACAATACCACGTTCATCCAAGTGTCTCAAAGCATCCTCTGAAACGTTAGGAATTTCACGAGTAATTTCTTCTGGTCCTAATTTAGTTTGTCTAGCTTCAATTTCTAATTTTTCAATGTGTAATGAAGTGAAGATATCATCGTGAACACATCTTTCTGAAAGCAAGATGGCATCCTCGAAGTTATAACCTTCCCATGGCATATAAGCAACCAAAATGTTTTTACCTAATGAAAGTTCACCGCCACAAGTTGAAGCACCATCGGCAATTACATCACCCGCTTTAACTTTGTCGCCTTCGTGAACAATTGGTTTTTGGTTGATACAAGTATCTTGGTTAGATCTTACATATTTCATAAGAGTATAAATATGTGGTTTTCCGTGAGTGTCACGAATAACAATTTCTTCACCAACAACTCTTTCAACAGTACCGTCAACATCAGCAACGATAACCATACCAGAGTCTTTCGCAACACGAGATTCAAGACCTGTACCAACTCTTGGTCTTTCAGTAATCAAAAGAGGTACTGCTTGACGTTGCATGTTAGAACCCATCAATGCACGGTTAGCATCGTCGTGTTCGATGAACGGAATCATTGATGTTGCAACTGAGATAATCTGGATTGGACAAACACCGACAAAGTCGATTTTTGAAGAATCACACATAATGAATTCAGATCTGTATCTTGCAGGTACAACTTTTTCAACAAATGTTCTATCTTTTGTTAATTTAACGTCAGCTGGAGCACAACGATAATTTTCATCGGCATCGGCTGTCATATAAACAACTTCATCTGTTACAACACCATCTTTAACAACGAAGAATGGAGATTCAACAAATCCATAGTCGTTAACTTTAGCGTGTGTAGCTAATGAACCAATCAAACCAGCGTTTGGACCTTCTGGAGTTTCGATAGGACAAATACGTCCATAGTGAGAAGGGTGAATATCACGAACCGCAAAACCAGCTCTTTCTCTTTGTAAACCACCAGGTCCTAATGCTGAAATACGTCTTTTGTGAGTCAATTCAGCAAGTGGGTTAGTTTGGTCCATGAACTGTGATAACTGAGAAGAACCGAAGAATTCTTTCAATGAAGCCACAAGCGGTTTTGTATTCAACAAGTTCAATGGTGTTAATGTTTCAGAATCCTGAAGTGTCATTCTTTCTTTAACAATTCTTTCGATTCTTGATAAACCTACTCTGAATTGGTTTTGAAGAAGTTCACCAACTGAACGGATTCTTCTGTTTCCTAAGTGGTCAATATCATCCAATTGACCTTCATCATATGTCAAGTTGATTAAATATTCGATTGTAGAAACGATATCTTCAACTGTCAATGTTCTTTGATTTTTAGGAATATTTAAGTTTAATTTTTTGTTTAATTTATAACGACCTACACGACCAATATCGTATTTCTTTTCATCAAAGAATCTTGATTCCAAGATTTGACGACCACCTTGTGGAGAAGCAGGGTCACCAGGTCTTAATTTTTTGTATAATTCTACTAAAGCTTCATCAGTTGTTTCAGTTGGGTCTTTTTCCAAAGTTTTCTTCAAGAATTCGAAGTGAGTGAATTTTGATTCCATTTCAGAAACAGTAATACCCATAGCTTTCAACAATGTTGTAGCCAAGATTTTTCTATTTTTGTCGATTTTAACGTGAATAACATCATTAGAATCTGTTTCAATTTTCAACCATGCACCTCTGTTAGGAATCATAGTTGCGTTATACAAACGTTTTCCTGTTGGAGATGGATCACATTTGAAATATACACCAGGAGAACGAACGATTTGTGATACAATAACACGTTCTGCACCGTTTACAATGAATGTACCTTTGTCAGTCATTGTAGGAATATCACCGATGTAAACTTCTTGTTCTTTAATTTCACCGCTATCACGGTTAACAAGTCTAATCATTACACGCAATTGTTTTGCATAAGTTGCGTCATGAATTCTTGCTTCTTCAACTGTATACTTTGCGTTGTCGAAAGTATAGTTTGGTAAGAAGTGTAATTCTAATCTGCCTGTATAGTCTTTAATTGGAGAGAAAGAAAGTAATTCTTCTTTCAAACCTTCTTTTAAAAACCATTCAAACGATTTTTTTTGCACTTCAATAAGGTCTGGTAAATCGTCCAAACGAGTATGAGGAATACCCATTGGCGTTACTCTTTTTTCATATTTTGTCTTAGACATCAATTCACCTCATTTTAAAATGGTGTACGTACTATAAAAACTTTTTTCTAACTTAAGGCTGTAAACCCTCTACCGAAAATGGTAAATGTCTGCAATTTTTAATGTTCTGTGATTGTTGGTGAAACCCGCTTATAATCAAACTTCCGAGATTTAGGCACACTTCGCCCAACTTACTTTTGCATGTTCTCTCATCTTATTACATCAATATTCATAGTCAAGCTAATTTAGCATGTTTTTTGAAAAATTTTTTCACTTTTCTTAATAATATTTTACAAGTCACAATTTTTGTAAAAGTTCAAACCTTGAAAGTTTGGCTACAAAAGCGTTTTAGCCGTCAAGTAAATTTTTTAATAATGCTGAACATTGCATAAATAAAGGGTTTGAGGTTATTTACCTCAAACCCTTATATAGCAATAGAAACCTAAAACAATAGTTGGATTTAGCCCAACCTTATTTACTTAATAACTCGTGTTATACGTTTAAAATAATCTGGGTCATTTTTAGCTTTATTAGCACAAGACATTCCATTTCGGTATCCCTTTCCAGAAAGAGAACAGAAACTATCCCCAACAAACTTTGTTCCATCATCACCCATCGCCTTGAAACCATCATCAGTTAATTCAAAAGTAAAAACATCAACCCCCAACTGATTTGGTTGTCCTTTAATTCCGTTTATATCTACTGAAACCCAAACTTGTGTTGTACCAGTTACTCCTGAAGGATTTTCAATCATTAATAATGTTCCATCCTTTAAAGCAAATTGTCCATCATCAAAATAATGAACTGAAGCCTTAGTTCCACCATCTAATGATTTATAAGGACTCACTGTATCATTAAAACATGGGGCATTTTTTCGATATGAGCAGGCTGTTATCCCTGTAAAATAATGTTTAAAAACTTCTGAAAATTGTGTACCGTTACTCATTCTATCATAATAGCTTGGGTACGTTGCTTGACCATCAGCTTCCATCATTTTATATGCTTGTTGGATAAGAGAATAAGACTTCATAAACTGACTTCTTAAAACTCTCGCTTTATATGCAGTCATTAAGTTTGGTAATGTAATCGCTGCTACAACACCGATTATGCCTAATGTTATAAGGACTTCCGCAAGTGTAAATGCTCTGTTTTTCAAAATCTTCATAAGTAAATTATAAAGATTTTACTACTTGGTGTACAGTGACCCTCACATCATATCATATCATATCATATAGAGCATTATAACTGGATTTCATCCTTTTGCATAGACACTTTACATTTTGTTACTTTTTGAATTCACTCAATTAAGAAAAACGTAACGCAACAGTCATCCTGAGCAAAGCTCAGGATCTCTTGCCAAACACATTCAACCCCTCTCCCTTACTCCCTCTCCCTTGGAGAGGGAAATAACTCAACGCTAATGTCATCCTATACTTTACAAAGCGAATAGTTAAGCTGTGGCGAAACGTGTGAGTTCATATGCGTCGGAATAGCCGTTAACTGTTTCAGAATCTCTAGCTTTACATGTTAAATTCTACCCCTCACCCTACCCTCTCCCCAAGGAGAGGATACAAATTTTAAAGAGATTCTTTGGGTAAAATTTGCTAAACTATTTTATTTGCAACAGCTTACCCCTCAAAATGACGTAGCTTAGATAGGGGTTCGGGGGCTAAGCCCCTGATGACTCGAGCCATTTAATCATTCGTGTTTTTCTTTTTCGGTTCTACTTTTTCTTTTTTCATCGAAATAAAAAAGAAAAAGTGAACAGGCTTATAATTATTTTTCTTCTGCCTCATCGCAATCAAGAACTTCATTAATATGTTCAATAAGTTCGGTTGAATGATAATGAACTGCGTGTTTAGATTTGTGGTGAATATCAACCAAATGATAATGCATTGCCATTTCTAATTTTATCAATGCGATATTATAATCATAAATATTAGAAACATATGTTTCTAGTGAATTTATGTAATCTTTTCTTGCATCTTGCAAAGCAATATAGTTTAATTCCCCCGTTGTATATTTATCTTCAACAACTTTTAAATTTTCATCTGCTTGAAGAACTTTCATCTTAGTTATAGCTATTTGATTTTGAGTTTTTTCACAGTTATTTAAAGATTTTTTCACTTCAAAATACAAATTTTTCTTAAATAAATCAATTTCATTGTCCGCCAAATTCAATTGAGCTTTTGCACCTTTTATACTGTGTTTCAACTCCATTAAATTTACAGAAGAAGATAAATTTACCCCAACTTGTAAACTATTATTTGCAGAATAATTTGAGTTATTAAAACCATATTTTGCATCTACATTCAAATCAGGCAAATATGTTCTTTTTATGAACAATAATGATTGCTCCATAGCGTGCTTAGTCGAAACTAAAACATTCAAGTCTGGACTATTTTGGTATGCAAGCTCAACGGCATTTTCAGCATCAAATGGGAATTTTACAGAAGAAAAATCATTTAATTTTAAATTTTCACTGTCTAAATTAAATTTACTAGAAAATGTAGGAGTATCTTTAAGGGTATAGTTCGCCGTTGTTTCAATATACATTGTATTATTCATGTCAAGAATTGAATTTTTATAATTATTTTTCGCCTCAATCAAATCAATCTTGGCTGCACTCAAATTCAATTCTGCTGTTTTCAAGTCTGATTTTTCTTTATTTTTCGCAAGAGTTAAAAATTTTTCATTCAAATTAACATTTTCTTGAGCAACTTTTAATAATGCCTTAGCCCTTAAAAGCTCATAATATCGAAGTTTTACATCAAAAATAGTATTGCAAAGACTATCCATAAATTCGTATTCTGCACCTATTTTATAGAACTCTTCCATTTTGATATAAGCTGTCGTTTTTCCAAAATTCCAAACTAATTTATTTACCGCTAGAGCCACTGTTGGCAATTCACGATAATGAGAATTGTAATAGCCACTATCAGAATTATTTTCATTATAAAAACCTGCACCAACACTTATCACTGGGAAATATTGAGATTTCGCAATTCCAACATTACTTTGAGCAATATCTAGTTGATATTTCTTTTGTTTAACTTTTGGGCTATTTTTAAATGCAACAGCAATACAATCTATCATAGATAAAGATGCCCCATCTTTAATTTCTACACTACGAGAAAATTGAGCATCCTCTACGGCAAAAGCTGAAGAGTATCCAGCTAGTACGAATAATATAACTAATACAATTATCTTTTTTAAGTCCATATATTAATTATACAATGTTTGTCAAGTACTCCCCACCCAACGACTAAAAATAATACCTCCTAGCAAAAAATTATTTTCTGAGTTTTATTGAACATTAAAAACAAAAAGGTAAAATATATATGCAAATTAATAATAATCCATCTTTCGGAGCAAGACGCATAAGTATCGAGATGATTACTAAAAATGCAACAAAAAATGGGAAGAAAACTAGAAAACCAATGGAAGCTTCTTTTATCAAATTAAACACTAACAGTTTTTATGATAAAAAAGTACTTAAAACCGTTTCCGACAAATGGGGAGGCTCTTTTGCCGAAGATATTTATATCGACTCAACAAATGTTTTTGAAAAAGATACAACTAAAGGTGGAATTTACGCAATAACAACCCAGAAAAAAGGGTTTACACAAGTTGAGCCTAAAAAAATACTTGGATTAATAGAACTATCTTTAGATATGGGGAATAATATGTATATTGAATACCTTCAAGCAAAACCTCAAATAATAAATTCTCCATCAAGAAACATCTCCAATATTGGGAAAGCATTAATTTCGGGAATTTTTAGAGAATTTAAAGGGAGCTTAATAACCGTAGCACCAGTAAATTCAAAACGAGTACTCCATTTTTACAACAAAAATGGTTTCAAGAGATCCCCAGAATATAGATGGATATATGAGCATCAAGCGTAAAATTAATCCTCTTGTTGATAGCCAAAATTTTTCAAAATATTTTGCTTTTTACGCCAATCTTTCTCAACTTTAACTTCTAATTGGAGATATACTTTTTTCTCAACAATTTTTTCTAACTCTAATCTAGCTTCTGTGCCAATTTTTTTAAGCAAATTTCCGCCTTTGCCAATCAAAATTCCCTTTTGACTTTTTTGCTCACAATAAATAGTTGCATAGATTTTATCTATTTCTTCTTTTTCTTGATAATTAGTAACTTTTACCGCAACAGAGTGAGGAATTTCATCAGAAGTATTTAATAAAATTTTTTCACGAATAATTTCTTCGGTTACATCACGCATTGTTTCTTCTGTAACAACATCTTCTGGGTACAACGCTTCACCTTCTGGAAGTTTTTTAAAGATATTATTCATCAATGTATCAATATTTCTTCCTGTTTTAGCAGAAATTCTAACAACAGGTAAATTTTCTTCAAATAAAGTTTTATATGACAAAAGATTTTCTTCAACCTTTTCAGGCTTTTTAACCTTATCAACTTTATTCATCACAATAACTATCGGAATTTTTGTTTGCAATAAATGTTGTGCAATCCATTTGTCACCTTTACCAGCAGGTTCAGAACCATCAACTAAAAACAATATTACATCAGCATCAGGTACCGCAATTTTTGCTTCATCTAACAAAAATTCGCCTAATTTATTCAAAGGTTTATGAACACCAGGAGTGTCAACAAAAACAATTTGACCTTCTTTATTTGTGTATATGCCCTTAATTCTTTTTCTTGTAGTTTGAGCTTTATCAGTTGTGATAACAATTTTTTGACCAAGAATTTGGTTCAAAAGAGTTGATTTCCCTACATTTGGGCGTCCTATTATTGCAACAAATCCACTTTTCATAAACGCATTGTAACATAAATTTCATTTTTTTTTAATAAACTAGCAATTTTTTTTACTATCGGGTATTATATATATAGTAGTGTAGTTGTTAGATTAGTGGAAAATATGATTTCTAAGAAAAATATTATAACTGTTGCTATTGTAGCTTCTTTAATGACAGGAATTTCAGCTGTTGCAGAAGCTAATACAACAAATAATTTACTTCAAATGGACGTAAAAAGATCTTCTGCGACTGATTCGGTAGATGTGACTTTTTATACAACAGGTGACTCCTCAAATTCAATTGTCAGCAGAAAATCTAATAATAGATACGTAGTCTTACTTCCAAATGTTTCTGGCTCTAGCTCAGTAGCCCCTGGAATTGGAGGAGTAAAAGACTTAATTACAGATGTTGATGTGAAACACGTAGATGACGGAATTGGCGGTTACATGAAAGTAACTTTCGGAACAACAAAGCCAATTAATATTAAAACTTACATCAAGAAAACTGCACCTTTAACACAAGCTCAAAAGGATTACAAAGCATTAATTGCTCAAAATAATATTAAACCAGCGACTCAGACAGCTCAACAACATAAGAAACCAGCAACTCCACAACCTGCTGTAAATAAGCAACCTGCACAAAAAGTTACCCCTCAACCAGTTGCTCAAACTAAACCAGCAAGTAATGCAAAAACAAATAACAACACAACTAAAACTACACAAAAAACTGAAACTAAAGCAATAACATTGCCTAAAATCAGTTTAACTACAATTACCCCACCTAAAGTAAAATTTGAACAACCAAAACCAAAGGTAGAACAACCTAAAGTTACACCTAAAGCTAAAACGATGACAAAACCTATTCAAATTCCACACCAAGAAAAAGTGGTTAATAGTGCTGTTCATCCTGTTGACAACTATGTGCCAAAAATGAAATTTGATGAAAATGGAAAACGTCAAATAGATTTAGAGCCAAGAATTAATCACGAAATTGCAAGAAATACTACAACAAACAAATCAAATATAGTTGAAAATCTTGCACCTCAAAATAATGACCAAATCCAAGAAACAACACCAGTACAAGATATTCAAACAAATACCACTCAAAATGTTGATACCAACAAACAAAGTCACCATTTCCCAATGTGGATGATTTTAGCTGGTGGATTAGGGTTATTTATAGTTGCAATGTTTCTTGTATTTGATGCAATTTCTCATGCTTCACATAAAAATACAGACCGTTTAAAATCATTCTTTACTATTTCGAACAGTAATCAAATGAAAAGAAAACGTAAAGAATTTCAAGATATTATTGATGATGAAAATCTTAACTGGCAAGAAAAATACAAAAAATATTCCGAAAAAGACAAGAAAAATAATCCAGTTAAACAATCACAAGACATGTCATACGTTACAGACATATCTGCAACAAAAAAAGCTATCATTACACCAGATATGAATATTCCATCCAAATCTGTGCCAACTCTTAATTCTAGACATCAAATTAATGGAATTCCAAATCTTCAGTCTAGAAACACCAATGATGTGAGAGAAAAATTACAAGCTCAAATTTCACAAATGGAACATTCACTTTCTCAAACTCCAAACATTGAGCCTCCAGAGGATGTAATTACAGGCGTTCATTCAGAAGACGATACAATTATGAATAAGTTTTCTGATATTAAATTGAAATCATTTGCAAAATCTGTTAATCTTAAACAAACACACAGAACATTATTGGATGAAGATGATAAACAAACAAGAAATAAATCTTTTAAAGAAGGTAGATTTGTTAAATTAAAAAATTCACCACTTAGTGTAAACAAAAGAAAATCTGCAAGCTCACAATTGGAAGTTTCAGATGTAATGGATTCAGGTAGAAAATATTTAACTAACAATAATAATGGGGAAATGAAAATGGACAAACAAAATGAAAATTACTTGTTATCTTCACTAGACGAGTATTTATCAATTCTTGATTCAGAAGATACAAAACAAACAACAGCAGTAGCAGAAAGCTTATCAAAAGTAAGACCAGAAACAAATGTTATGAGCCGTTCAGGAATTACTAACCCAATTTCTAGAGGTTCAAACCCAATGACAAAATCAAACAAATCAGAACATTCTCACTATATGAATGGTTTGATTGTTAAATCTGGATATAATATTGATTCCGAAAAAGGTTTTTACTTAGTAAATATGGACGGAGTTTCTGCCTTGGTAGGAAGAATTAAGGATGATATTTTCATTTTGAAAAAATTCAATTATGTTGTAGATAAACCTCTTCAAGTTAGACAAGACTACGGTTCTGTTTATATCGTAAAAGCAGGTGGATTCAAATGCTTAGTAGATGTTGCTAAAGATAAAATGGGAACATTAATTGAAATCTAATAACGTTTAGACAATAAATTATAAAAAGTGGATAGACTAAAATAGACTATTCACTTTTTAATTTCTAACCATTATTACATTATTTGATAGGAAGAAAAGAGTTGATAAAAAAAATTGTAGGAATAATTTGTTTAATATTAATTGTAGGTATTTTATACACAGTAAAAAATACCCATCAAACTCCACACCCCAAACAAACAACCCTACAATTTGCATCTTGGGGTTCGGAATCAGAAATAAGCATTCTTAAACCAATTTTATCTGATTTTGAAAAAGAAAATCCTGATATAAAAATTGATTTTATGCACATTCCCCAAAATTATTTTCAAAAAATTCATCTTCTTTTTGCGTCAAACACCGCTCCTGATGTGATTTTTATAAATAATCAATACCTCCCAATATACGCAAATGCTGGAGTTCTAGAAGATTTATCAACTTATAAAAACGAATTTGAATACAACAAATTTTTCCCAATCGCAATTGATACTTTGAGTTATAAAAAAAAGATATATGCAATACCACGAGATGTTTCAACACTCGTCATTTTTTATAATAAAGATATTTTTGATAAATACAATGTTCGATATCCAAACAAAAATTGGACAATTAATGATTTGTTAACAACATCTCAAAAACTAACTCATGCTCCAAACATTTTTGGAATATCTTTTGAAGAAGAGCCATTATTTTATTTGCCATATCTCAATTATTTTGGAGTAACAGATTTATCAGAAAACACAACTCAAATGCAAAATGGACTAAATTTCTATGCTAATTTAAGGAATAAATATCACGTCGCACCAAAACGAGAAGAAATTGCGAGTGCAACAATGGCACAATTATTTTTACAAGGGAAATTAGGAATGCACATTTCAGGTCGTTGGCTTGTACCAAAATATAGACAAGAAGCAAAATTCAGATGGGATATTGTTAGATTCCCAGATAAGAATGGCATACCTTCTGCTCCTGTTGACGCTTCTGGCTGGGCAATATCAAAATCTTCAAAACATAAAAAAGAAGCCATTAAACTTGTTCAATATTTATCATCCAAAGAAAGTTCCGATAAATTTACTCAAAGCGGATTAATTGTACCTGCAAGAATTGATGTTGCAAACTCCAAAACATTTTTAGATAACAAATCCCCACAAAATTCAAAAGAATTTTTAGAAATCTTAAACAACGCAAACCCAACGCCAGTAACTTTGAATTTTAAAGAAATTACTGACACAATGAAAACAAAAAACGAAGTATTATTTAATAAATAATTTATTTATTATAAACTTCGCCAATAACCCTTATTCTTGTCGTCCGGATTTACATCTCTTTTGGCGTAATCATAACAACCACGACCGTTATATATACTACCTCCAGCTTTTTCAGAACATAGTTTATACCAATGCCCAACATTAAATAAAAATAAATCACGTCCATATTGATTTGGACCTTTATAAGGACCATTTGTATCAAATGTTATTGACAGACCATCATACTGCCCATGGTGATAAAAATCAATACTTGAAATTAATGTCCCATCAATTAAAATGCGACCACCACCAGACGGATTATTCCAAGTTGTTACACCATATAACTCGGAATAAGAAGTACTATATTTCCCCGAAAAATCCTTAAATTTCATAGCCCATAACTTTGAACGGGGTACAGTATTCATAACTTTAAATTTCGATAAAAAATCATCGTTCAATTCTTTAAACAATTCCGCATTTTCAGTTGCACAATTTCCCATACTAGGTAAATCACCACAAATATAATACAAATCTTCGTAATTATCATAACCAAAATCATTCGCAGTTTCTTTTAGAGCACTTTGAATTAAACTACTCGTTCTCCAAAAACCTGTTTTATATTGTCTAATTTTGTGTTCGTGCATTAAAGTTGGCAGTGTCATCGCTGCAACAACTCCAATAATTCCTAAAGTAATCAAAACTTCCGCCAATGTAAATGCAAAACTTTTCATTACAATAGTTTTTCTTTTGTTGATTATAGTAAACATAATATTTAATATAATCTCTTTTGATGACCATGTCAATATTATATCATACTAAGTATGAATAAAGATTTTGGATACATTTTAGGAGCAAACATAAGGGCAGAAAGACTTCGAAGACACTACACCCAAGATCAGCTTGCTGAACTTTTAGACATGAGTATTAATTATGTAGGAAAAATAGAAAGAGGAGTAGTTATTCCAAGTGCATTAGTTATTTTTAAACTATCCAAAATCCTAAAAGTTAATATAAATGATTTTTATAAAGAGATTGAAATTTAAAAGAAACGGTTAAGATTTAACCGTTTCTTTTCTTATAATTTTCTTTATTATGCAATTTCTAATTCATATCCTAATTCTTGAAATATTTTTACAACAGTAGAAAATTTTGGTTCTTTTTCATTTTTAAAAATACTATATAGATGAGTTCGAGAAATTCCTGCTTTTTGAGCAAATCCTGCAACAGTATCTTTCGCTTTAATAACAATTTCCAAAGCTCTGCAGAAAGAATTAAAATCTCCATCTTCTAAGTAATCTTTCAAATTAGCATTCAGATATAACTTAATATCTTCATCTGTTTTTAAATCATTAACAATATAATTTTCTAAATCTAATGCATTTTTTAAGTCTTTCATTGCAAATTTCTCCATTCTTGAAGTATCTTTCTTGCTTTTTCAATATCCTTTGATTGAGTTGATTTATCACCGCCATTTATTAACAACACAATAATTTCTTCAATTTCGGTATAATAAATTCGATAACCCGCACCAAATTTTAATCTTAATTCAGAAATCTCAGAATCAATTTTCTTAAAATCTCCAAAATTATTTTCAAGTATTCTGGTTAATCTACTTTGTATTCGGGCTCTTGTAACTTTATCCAACGAATTTACCCATTCAATAAATGGTGTTTTATTATTTTCGAGTTGAGCTATTTTAACTATTCGTTGTTTCATATTAATAGTGTACTCTATGGCAGACAGATTGTCAAGCCAGACAATAACAAAGAAACGGTTAAGATTTAACCGTTTCTTTTCTTGAATATGATATAAATTTCAATTTATTATTAGACCATAGCCATTTCCGCAGAGAAAGGGTTGGAGGAACACACCTTGTTATCAGCCAATATTTCGGACTTGATAACAGCTAGGTCTTGTTGCATCAATCTTCTTGGAGAACCTTCTTCCATAGAATGGTTTCTCAACAAATATGATGGGTGGAAAATAGCCATTGCTCTATATGTTTTTCCATTAACAGTAACATCAAACCATTGACCACGAACTTTTGAAATTTGAACTTTCTTATCTTTCCAGAATGATTTCAATGCTGTTGCACCACAGAAAATAATTGCTTGCGGATTCATAATATCAATTTGAGCATTCAAAAATCTTTCGCACATTGCTTTTTCAACATCAGTTGGAACTCTATTTTCTGGAGGTCTGCATTTTACAGTATTTATAATATATAGATCATCTTGTCTTGAAATTCCTGCATCTTCCAAAAATTTATTCAAAAGCTGTCCAGCTCTACCAACAAATGGTTTACCTGTTTCATCTTCATTCTCACCTGGAGCTTCACCGATTAAAACAATTTTAGCAGTTTCTGGATTTCCATCTGCAAAAACAACATTGTGACGGGTTTTTGACAAGATACAATCAGTACAATTTTCACATTTTGCCTGTAAAATATCTAAACAGCCTTTCTTAATCATCTATTACTCTCTCCTCATAGTTAGTTTGTTCGCATCTTTATTTTAAATTTTTAAAATATCCGATATTGTATCTTCTGCAATATCTTTTCAATTCTTTGATTATTATATCAGATAATAAAAATACTGCAATCAAATTTGGAACAGCTAAAAACAATGTAAAAGCATCAGATAAATTTACTACACTTTTTAAGTTCATAGCAGAACCAATTATTATAAATAAACAGTATATTATTTGAAAAGTTCGTGTTGTAGCTTTAGATTCACCGAATAAGAAAGTCCAACTTTTTGTTCCATAATATGAACCACAAAGCATTGTTGACAAAACAAAACAAGCAGCCATAAATGTTAATAATACAGGGAAGAATGGACACACCGTAGCAAAAGCTCGTGAAGTTAATTCAATACCCTCAATTCCTGTTGCATTCAAATATGAACCAGTAACAACAATAATAAATGCTGTTGCCGCTCCAACAATTACAGTATCAACAAATGGTTGAAGCATTGCAATAAATGCTTGAGCAACAGGTTTACTTGTTTTAACAGCGGAAAATGCAATCGGAGCAGTGCCTAAACCAGCTTCATTTGCAAACATTGCTCGTCTAAAGCCCCAAAGCATACATCCCCAAACTCCACCAGAAACAATAGCTTGAGGTTGAAAAGCTTCTTTCAAAATTAAAGCAATTGTGTGAGGAATATGATTAAAATTCAACAAACAAATTATGAAAGCTGACAACACATACAAACTACACATTACAGGAGTAACCTTTGAAGTAAATTTCCCAATAGCTTTAATTCCGCCAATAACAGTAACATAAGTAATTACTGCAACAATCAATCCAAACACCCAACGCTGACCAGCAAATAATCCAGTAACGTTTGTAATTTGAGTTGTAATCGCATTTATCTGGAACAAATTCCAACCTCCAATCATTGCAAATACGCAACATACTGCATATATTTTTGCAAGATATGGAGTGTAAGGTTTTATCCACGGAGCTCTAAGCCCATTAATAATATAGTACATTGGGCCACCTGAAGATGTTCCGTCTTTATTAATTTGTCGAAATTTCAAACCCAAAAGAACTTCTGCGAACTTCAAAGCCATAGAAAAAATTCCAGCAACCATCATCCAAAAAATTACTCCTGGACCTCCTACAGAAACCGCAAGTGCTGATCCCACAACATTCCCCATGCCAGCAGAGGCTGAAATTGTAGCAGTTAGAGCTTGGAAAGATGAAACTTCTCCGTGCTTTTTACGTTTTATAGTATCTTCATGTTTATATTTTTTTGTAATCAAATCTAGGGCATGCTTAAATCCCCAAAAACCGATAAAGCGAGTTCTATATGAGAAATAAAAAGCTGCAATCATTAACAAAAGTATCAAAAATTCTACACGCACACCATGAATAGTTACGTGAGAAAAAATTATTCCTGAAATTTTATTCGCCACAGGCGATAAAATACTATCAATCTGGCTATCTAAATTCATAAAACCACTATATAATAAACAAGTTCCGAAGTAAAATAACCCTATTTTGAAACATCATAGATAACTTCTAACATATCCTTCATAACTTGGTTGTAAGGTGTTTGAATACCGTGTTTTTTCCCTAGTTCAATCATTGTACCTGCAAACATTTCAACTTCTGTTTTTCTACCAGCTTCCACATCTTGAAGCATAGAAGTTTTTCCCTCAGGAATCATTTTATAAAAAGCACTAATAGCTTCATCAATCATTACCTCGGTATTTTTAACCCCTTCTGCTTTCGCAACTTGTTGAACTTCTTGCATAATTTTTTTCAACATAGTTTGAAATTTTTCGCTATCTTGCATTTGCCCAAAAGTTAAACGCAAAATTGCGGAAGATTGGTTAGAACTTACATTTAGCATATATTTTAACCAATATGCATGCAACATATCATCAGGGGTTTTATAAGCAATTCCAACTTTATCAAAATATGTTTTTAATAATTCTATATCATTTTCATCAGTTTTGGTTTTATCTTTAACTCCAAAAACAATATCTCCCGTACCATCATGAGTAATATTATTTCCATCACGCATAGCACTGTGACCGATAAAATAAGAAATAGGAATATGCTTCCAACCATATTTTTTTGCAATTAATTCCTCTGAAGAAACACCATTCAACAAAGATAAAATAATAGTATCTTCTTTTACAAAATTTTCGATATTTTTTATCGCATCACATAATCCATCAAATTTTGTCGCAATAATAATTAAATCTGCTTTATAATCAATTGCATTTGGTAAAATATAATTAAAATTCAAGGGTTTACCATTAAAAACTTTTGGAGATTTTTTATATTTTTCGAGCCTATCTTCATCTACTAAAACTCTCAAAAAATCATTATCAAATTCATTTATTTTATTAGCATAAATTGAGCCTACTGCACCAATCCCACAAATTAAACATTTTCTAATTTCGTTCATAATACGATAATTTTATCATACTATCTTTGTAATATTAAAAATTTTTACATTATCTTAATTTTATAGCAATTTATATAGAAAAAAATACTTTATATATGTACGTAGAAGTGTAGTAAAATTTAGTGTGGTCAATTAGTGGGAATAGAAATATTCAACCCAAGTAGGTTTGCTGTCGGCTTAACCTCTGGGGTACAGTTTAATAATTTCGGGAATAAGATTCACTTTGGACAATCTTTAGAAAAAGATAGTTTCCAAAGCTCTTCCCCTATGCGATTAGTTAATGAAACCGTAATCAAAAACATGATTGCACAAAACCCCGAATTAAAAAAACTTTTGAACGAAAATAAAATTCCTATTAGATTAAATATGCAAGAGCTTCGAGAATTAACAGATGGACACTGCAAAACAACACAAGAATTTGCAGGAATGATTGCAAAAAATTTGCCACAAGCTCTAAAACAACATGTAAATCTTAAAGATTTAAAAGATGCAGCAATTTTGCACGATTTCGGAAAAGTTTTAATTCCTCCAGAAATACTTAACAAACACGGCAAATTGACCGATGAAGAACATAAGATTATGGATTTACACTCTATAATCGGATATGAAATGTTAAAAAATTCTGGAGTAAATGATGAAGTTTTAAAATTAGTGAGATTTCACCACAATAATTTTGAAGAAAAAGGGGCAAAAAAAGATTACATCCCAGATATAAATTTGCAAATATTAAATATTGCAGACAAATATTCTGCCCTAACAGAAAAAAGAGTTTATAAAGAAGCTTTAACTCCAAAACAAGCTTTAACTATAATATATTCAGATGTAAAAAAAGGAAATGTTCATCCTTTCTTATTCCAAGCTCTAGTTAAAGCCGTTACCCCACCACAACCAGTTAAAATCGCTAAAAATTAAACTTAGTTCATTAATAAACTTTAGCCGTTTTCCTCTCTTGCACGATGTTTTATTATATGTAAAGTTTTGTTACTTAATATATAACAATTATAGCAATTTTTCATAATAGAAATTGTTTATATAAATGTAAGGGATATTTAAAGAAAAAGAAAATCGGGGAATAAAAAACAAAGTCTTTCAAAAGACGAACTAATTGTAAAAAATTAGGGAATTAAATTTTAGGGGAAAATAAAAATCGAATCATCCATCATAATCAATCATTCTTTCAAGGGTGCTGAATATATTTCAGTGCCTTTTTTATTTATTAATATAAATACAACTCTATACAAGCATTTATTTATAATATAAAGAATTGCGATACTCCAAACAGTTAAAATATTAAGCAAAATATCACATCTTTTATTTGTGATATACTTAAAATCGAGGATAAATGGAGTAAGAAAATATGAAAGAAAGTTATTTTCCGCAAGAAATAGAAAAAAAATGGCAAAACATTTGGGATGAAACAAATGCGTTCAAAACCCCAGATGTTTCTGACAAACCTAAATATTATGCCCTATCAATGTTTCCATATCCATCAGGGAAATTGCATATGGGACACGTTAGAAACTATACAATTACTGACGTAATTGCAAGATTTAAAAAGGCAAACGGATTTAATGTTCTACATCCAATTGGATGGGACAGTTTTGGTTTACCAGCAGAAAATGCGGCAATGAAACATCACGTTGATCCTGAAACTTGGACAGATGAAAACATTGCATACATGAAAAAACAATTAAAAATGCTTGGCCTATCTTACGATTGGGATAGAGAAGTTGCAACTTGCAAACCAGAATATTACAAATGGACACAATGGTTGTTCCTACAATTGTACAAAAAAGGACTTGTTTATAAAAAAGAAGCTGCCGTAAACTGGTGTAATGAATGCGGTACAGTTTTGGCTAATGAACAAGTTATTGATGGCAAATGCTGGAGATGCGATAACGTTGTTGAGAAAAAATACTTATCTCAATGGTTCATCAAAATTACAGATTATGCTGATGTGTTGCTTGAAGATTTAGACAAGCTAACTGGATGGGGCGACAACGTTAAAACTATGCAAGCAAACTGGATTGGAAAATCAAAAGGAGCTATTTTTAAATTCCCTGTAATTGATGCTCCGAATGGTGAAAAAATTGAAGTTCCAGTTTATACAACAAGACCAGATACAGTTTTTGGTATCACATACCTAGTTGTAGCACCTGAATACAAAGATATTGAAAAACTTACAACTCCAGAAAATAAGGACAAAGTTGAAGAATACCGTGAAAATGCTCGCAAAATGTCAGAAATCGAAAGACTTTCAACAGAAAGAGTTAAAACAGGTGTTCCATTAGGTACACATTGTAAAAACCCATTCAATGGAGAAGTGTTCCCACTATGGACAGCAGATTATGCTCTTGTTGAATACGGAACAGGTGCTGTAATGGCAGTTCCAACTCATGATACTAGAGATTTTGCTTTCGCTAAGAAATACAATATGCCAATGAAAGTTGTTATTGCACCAGAAAATAATACTTCCCTTGATGCGTCAACAATGACAGAAGCTTATACAGAAGAAGGTGTTCTTGTAAATTCTGGAGAATTTAATGGAATCAAAAATACCAAAGCTAAAAAAGCAATAACTCAATGGGCAGTTGATAAAGGTTTTGGAGAATTCAAAACACAATATAGACTTCGTGATTGGCTAATCTCTAGACAAAGATATTGGGGAGCTCCAATTCCTGTTGTATATTGCGACAAATGCGGAATTCAACCAGTACCAGAAAATCAATTACCAGTATTATTACCAAAAGATGTTGATTTTTCTGTTGTAGGAAAATCACCAATTACAACATCAAAAACATTCAAAGATACTGTTTGTCCTGTTTGTGGCGGTCATGCAGTTCGTGAAACAGATACAATGGACACTTTTGTATGTTCAAGTTGGTATTATTTGAGATATTCTGATGCAAGAAATTCAGAAGAATGTTTCAACAAGGATAAAGTAAATCACTGGTTACCAGTTGACCAATACGTAGGTGGAATTGAACACGCAATTCTTCACTTGTTATATTCAAGATTTTTCACAAAAGCTCTACGTGATTGTGGATTATTAGATTTTGATGAACCATTCAAAAACCTATTGACTCAAGGTATGGTTCTTAAAGATGGTTCAAAAATGTCTAAGTCTAAAGGCAACACTGTTGACCCAGATGAAATATTTGAAAATTATGGAGCAGATACTGCAAGATTATTTATTCTTTCAGATTCACCTCCAGCTAGAGATTTTGACTGGTCAGATGCAGGTGTTGAAGGATGCTATAAATTCTTAAACAGAGTTTGGCGTTTAATCTCAACAAACCAAGATAATATTTCACTAGATTATCCAAAATTTGTTGCTGGTTCACTTAAAGACAAGTCAAATGACGATTTAGTAAGAACTGTACATATTGCAATCAAAGGAATTACAAATGATATTTCTAATGATTTCCAATTCAACACAGTTATTTCTAAATATAGAGAATTAACTAATGCAATCTACGATTGGCAAGCTAAGAAAAGTGATTTGACAGAAGAAGACAAGCAAGTATTGAGCTTCGCAGTTGTTTCACTAATCAAACTTATGTCACCTGTTGCAGTTCACTTAACAGAAGAAGCTTGGCACGATTTAGGCGGAGAAAAATCAATCCACGAAGAACCTTGGTGTGAATGGGATGAAAACCTTGCTAAATCAAGTTCAATTACTTTAGTTGTTCAAGTTAACGGAAAAGTTAAAGATAAAATTGAAGTAGATGAAAGTCTTGACCAAGAAGAAATGAAACAAGTTGCACTAAATAGTGAAAAAGTTAAAGCCTTAACTGATGGAAAAACAATTGTAAAAACTATTGTCGTTCCAAAGAAACTTGTTAATATCGTAGTTAAATAAAATTAAAACTTAAAAAATTCAAAAAGAAAAGGTGTTGAGAATTCTCTTCACCTTTTCTTTTTAAGAATTTAATCCTAAGCAATTTTTAACCTTGTTCCAAAAACCTGATTTTTCTTGAGTTTTTGTTAACTGAGGATAGTACATATGTACAGAATCAAAATCTAAATAAGTACATCTTGCACCTTGCTTAATAAATCTCGCTAGACGTCTATTGACCTTTGAATCTTCTGCTCTCAAACCATTTTTATAATAAAAAGGATGCGGGACACGCATTATATCCATAGAATTATCCGCAAGTAAATGAATCCTGCCACCACAATCCCATTGTTTGCTAAGTACTTTTGCAAAATTCAACATTTTAGACCCCATTCCCAAACCAGATATTCTTGAGAATAAAAATGCAATGTAAAGAGAAGGAACAACTTTGCCCTCCCTTTCTATATGTTCAGGGATACAACGCATAACAGTTTTTGCACCTGCTTCAGATTTCTTTGTAGAAAACATTGTAAAATTATCAACTGGATAATCAAAATATCTAACAACAGACCTATGAATTAAATAATCTGGCATAGGTTTTGGAACATACTTTACTGGGGGATATTTTAAATGTGGATTGAGAACTGATAATATATTCATTGCTACAACCACTCAAATATTTCTGGAAACTTTTCTTTAAATTTTTTCATAGATTCAACCATTTTTCCATCCTTGTCAACATTATGTTCAAAAAACATGTAAGTATCACCTAAACCATACAAGTCACTTTCTGGAATTTTCCCAGCTATAAATTCATCAACTTTTCGCTCTGTAAATCCAGAAGATTTATTAAATTGAAAACCAAGTTTTCTATAAAAAACTTGAGGGGGATGAAGTCCATCATACATATCCGACGCAACTAAATGAATATTTCCATTACAAAAATGTTTAAAACTATCTTTCTTTGCGATATTTATAAAAGCAGAACCAAACCCCTGTCTTTTAGGACCAACACTTAGCTTTTGAATTAACAAAGAAGGATAACTTGTGGCATTTGGCGAATAAGATTGTTGTTTATTATTAACAATTGTAGGAAGAGTTTCCATCAATCCAACATATTTTCCATCCTTATTTGCCATTTTATAGACAATAGAACCAAAACTATTTTTTTGCGAATATACAAAAACATTTCCTATTGGTTTATGAGGTTTTAATGGGGGAAATTTCAGCATAGTATTTCTACAAAATCCCATAAATATATTTTTTTGCTAAAAAATATAACTATGTTAAAAAATAATAATATTCTAACTGAAATAGAATTTTGGTATATAATAATTATCAGAAGTAGAGAATATATATAAATAGTAGGGATTTAATTTTGAAAAAGAAATATCATTTTATCGCCATTGGCGGTGTAGGAATGAGCGGACTTGCAAAATATTTACTTCAAAATGATTTTGAAGTCTCAGGCTCAGATATAAATGACAGTAAATATGTACAAGGAGTTAGAAAACTTGGAGCAAAGGTTCATATTGGACACGACGAGAACAATGTTCCTGATGATTGTATAGTTGTAGCTAGTACAGCAATTAGAGAAAACAATCCAGAAATACAAAAAGCTAAAAGATTAGGACTACCTATTTGGCATAGATCAGATTTATTAGCAGAAATAGCACAACACGAGCCATATTTCATCGGATTTTCTGGAACTCACGGCAAAACAACAACCAGCGGATTATGCTCTTACGTTTTAGAAAAAGCAAATCTAAAACCTTCATACATCGTTGGGGGAATAATTCCAGAAATAAATACTAATGCTAACGCAGCCCACGATAAATTCTTTATAGCAGAACTCGATGAAAGTGATGGCACAATTGTTAAATATTCGCCTAATCTAGTTGTTGTAAATAACTTAGAACCAGACCACCTTGATTTTTATAAGAACGGTTTGGAATCAATATTAGAAACATTTGAAAAATTTCTATCAAACCTTCGTGAAAATGCAATTATTATGGCAAATACAGACAACGAAGGAGTTAAAAGACTTGTAAAATACTTTACCGAACACAAATTAGCACATAATGCAAAATTCGTAACTTACTCAATAGGCGGAAACACTGATTATTCAGCTAAAAATATCAATTATGGCGAAGAATACACAGTATTTGATATTTATTATAAAGGCGAACTTCAAACAACTTTGAAAATTTGTTTGAAAGGTGTTCATAATGTTTATAACTCACTTGCTGTTTGGGGAAGTTTACACCAAGCAGGAGTTCAAATGGATTTAGTAAATCCACACTTTGCAACATTTACAGGAATGGGAAGAAGATTTCAAAAAGTTGGAGAATTTGATGGAATTTCAATTTATGATGACTACGCACACCATCCAACAGAAATAAAAGCGACTTTATCTTCTTCAAAATCATTCAAAAATAGAAATGTAATTGCAGTATTCCAACCACATAGATACACAAGATTACAAAATCTTTGGAATGAATTTATGGGAGCATTCTCAAATGTTGATAGGGTTGTCGTTACAGATGTTTATGCAGCAAGTGAAGACCCTATTGAAGGGGTTAATTCAGAAGCATTTACAAATGAATTAAAAGAAAAAATCGATATCCCTTGTGAAAACCTAAAAGGTGATATGAAAACTGTGGCAAAACAACTATTCCCAACATTAAAATCTGGAGATGTTGTTATAGGACTAGGGGCAGGTACAATCACTGCTTTGGGAAAAGAACTTTTAGCCCTACACGATAAAGGAGCAAAAGTTGGCAAGTAATTTTGAAAAAGAATTTGAAATAAAAAATCTTACAACATTCAAAACAGGTGGAAAAATCTCAGAAGTATTTTTCCCTGAAAGTGTTGAAGAATTTGTTCAAATTTTAGAACAAAATGGAAATCTTCCCGTGTTTGGAAATCTTTCAAATACACTAATTTCAAATGATGGATTTGACGGGAAAATTGCACTAACTACAAAAATGAATTCTATTCAAATAGAAGGCTCTAAAGTTGTTGCAGATTGTGGAGTTAAAGGCCCCAAATTATCACAAGAAGTTTGTAAAGCTGGACTCTCTGGATTAGAATTTATGATTGGGTTTCCAGGTTCCATTGGCGGAGAAGTTTTTATGAACGCCTCTGCAAACGGTCAATGTATCAGCGACAAACTTACATATGTAACTTGTTATTCTCCAGAAAAAGGGATTGTTAAATACTCAAAAGACGATATGGAATTTGAATATAGAAAATCCCGCTGTAAACGAGATAAATTAATCGTATTACAAGCAGAATTTCAACTAGACACAAAACCAAAAGAAGAAATTCAACAACAAATGGATGAAAATTTGGCATTTAGAAAGTCACATCAACCATCCCTTGCACTCCCTAATTGCGGAAGTATATTCAAAAACCCGCAAGGAGATTCTGCTGGCAGACTTTTAGATTCCGTTGGAGCAAAAGATTTAAAAATCGGGGGAGCAAGAGTTTGGGAAAATCACGCAAATTTTATTGTCAACGATAATAATGGAACATCATCAGACATTTTAGAATTAATGTTTGAAATGTACACAAAAGTAAAAAAAAGTTATAATATAGAATTAGAACCAGAAATAATATTTTTGGGCGGATTAAATAAAAAGGAAAATGAAATATGGAAAATCTTGAACAAAAAATAGATAAAAACGCAAAAATAGCTGTTCTTTGCGGAGGAATGTCATCAGAAGCAGAAATTTCAAGACGTTCTGGCAAAGGAGTTTTTGAGGCGTTACAAAGACTTGGTTATAAAAATTCTGAACTTGTTGAGGTTGATACAGATATCGCTCAAAAATTGAAAGAAGGGCAATATGATTATGCTTACAACGTACTTCACGGCAAATATGGAGAAGATGGTTGTATCCAAGGAATTTTAGAAATTATGCAAATTCCATATACTGGTTGCGGAGTTATGTCATCTGCAATTTGCATGAACAAAGAATACACCAAGAGAATTTTATCAGCTAACCCAGATATTCCAATGGCAAAATCTGCTTTTGTAAGAAAAGGCGAAGATGTAATGGAAAAAACTAAAGATTTGAAATTCCCTGTATTTACAAAACCAGTTTCTGAAGGTTCAAGCTTCGGAATGACAAAAGTTAATACTAAAGAAGAACTTCCACAAGCATATGAAGAAGCCGTAAAGTATAATGATGATGTTCTTATTGAAGAATTCATTGATGGAATTTTTATGACAGTTGGAGTTTTAGAAAAAGATGGCAAAAATTTTGCAACAGAAATATTAGAAATCATTCCTAAAAATGAATGGTATGACTATGAAGCAAAATACACTCCAGGAATGTCTAAATTTATTCTTCCTGCGGAATTAGATGAAGAATTGACAAAGAAAACAAAAGAAGTTGCAATAAAAGCTCACATTGCAGCTGGATGTAGAGGAGTTTCAAGAGTAGATTTTATGGTAGGAAAAGACGGTATTCCATATGTTATTGAAATTAACACTTCTCCAGGAATGACATCAACAAGTGACCTTCCTGCACAATCCAAAGTTATGGGCATTAGCTATGATGAATTGGTACAAATTGTATTAAATGGAGCAGGATTAAATAAATAATGACAGAAGAAGATTTCAACAATGAAAATCTGCATGAAAAAACCGAAGAAATTGTAGATGAGTTTGCACTCGCAAAGCATTCGGTTAAACATAAGCGATTAGAAAGAAAAATCAGAAAAAAACGGAAAAGAGTAAACCGTTTAAAGGGTTTTCTTCGTTTTGTTGTGACAATCTTACTTTTATATGGTGCATACCACTTTTTCAAACTTCCACAATGGTATCTTCCGCAAGATGCGTTTACCAAAAAAGATGGTAAAACAGTAGAAATCATAAATAATAGTATTGTTCCAACATCTATTATCTATGAGGAATTACAAGACGTTAAAGTTCCTAGAATTCCAATATTTTTAATGAGTGTAAGACCAATCAAAAAAGAAATCTTTAAAATTCCTGTTGTTAAATATATCTACGTAAGACGTTATGGCTTCCCTGCAAGAATTCAAATTATTATTAGGGAGAGAGTTCCAGTTGCTGTAATCAAGACTGATTTGAAAAGCAAACCAGTAGCTTTCTTTACATCTGATGGAGTTTTAGTTTCAAATAAAAATTACATGGGATTATCAGAAACAAAATCAGCTCTAAAAATATTGACAAACTCTCCTAAAATAGATGGTTTTTGGACAGTTAAAAAAGTCGAAGAAATTTCTAATATCGTCAAAGCAGTAGAATCATACTCTGGACAAAAAGTCGAATATGTGGATATGAAAAATCCTAATGACGTATATGTAAAAATTCAAACAACAAGTATTAGATTGGGAATGCTTGATAGCACAGTTTATGAAAGAATTAAAAGAATTTATACAATTTTACCGCAAATCGGTGACATGGGTAACCAAGCGAAGTATATTGATTTAAGCTGGGATAAGGTAAATTATTTAAAACTTAAGAAAAATAAAAAATAATATGAGCTTTAACGAAGAATACAAAAAAATCAAAAAATTAATCACAGCAGAACTTGATATTATTGAGCAAAAAATGGTTGAACCAATTGATATTCAAGAACCGCTAAAAACTCATGTTATAAATTTTTTGAAAGCACCATCTAAAAGAATTCGCCCTGCATTAGCTGTTTTGTTATCAAAGGCACTCGGAGAAGAATTAACAGACGAACAACTTGAACTCCTATCTGCAATAGAAATTGTTCATAATGCATCCTTAATTCATGATGATATTATTGATGATTGCGAAATAAGACGAGGAAATAAAACTATTGCAGCCGAATTTAATAATAAACTAGGAGTAATTTCTGGAGATTATCTTCTCTCTATTGCAATGGAAAAAATCGGACAATTAAACTCTCTAGAAATATTAAATGAATTCTCTCACAACATAAAAAAAATGTGTATTGGAGAAATTAATCAGAATTTTAATAGATTTAAAATCGGAACAATTGAAGAATACATTGAAAAATCAAAAAACAAAACAGGTTATCTTTTTGAAACAGCAATAGTTTGTAACCTTATACTTTCGCAAAAAATTTCTCAAAATAAATTCCAAAATTTTGGACTTAATATTGGTATCGCATTTCAAATTAGAGATGATTTACTAAATATTTTATCAATAGATACAACCAAACCTTCAAATAACGATATAGAAGAGGGAATTTATAATGCACCAATTATCTATTCTGGCAATCCCAAAGACCTCACCTCAGGGATTGAAAAAACACGGGGTTTGTTGAATAATTATGTACAAGAAGCAGAAAAAGTGCTAACAAATCTTGAAAACAATCAATACACAATTGCACTTAAAAAATTTTTGGAGCTTTTAAAAGATGTTTAATTTATTTCAAAGTTGGGAAAATTATAAAAAAGCGTTAAAAGAAAAACGTGAAGCAGCATGGATGAATTTCAAGCTAAAATTACCTGAAAATGTTCAACATAGAGTTGATACATTTGAAGAGTGGTATAGAAATTACAAAGAAAGTGCAACATGCGAAGTTATAGAAACAGTCGTATTTGTCGTTGTAATGGTAATTATCATAAGATTTTTTGTGGGAGAAATCAGATGGATTCCATCTGGATCTATGCACCCAACACTTATAGAAGGTGATAGAATCGTTGTCGAAAGATATTCTAGATTCTTTGATGGCCCTAAACGTGGAGATATTATGGTTTTTTATCCTCCATCAACTCGTTTGTCAAACAGCCCATTACCATTACTTGCAAGACTGACTGGAATTTTTTGCAAAGATGTTGCATACATCAAACGTGTAGTTGGACTTCCTGGAGAAACAATTGAAATAAAACCAGAAAAAGATGGCTCTGCTTACGTTTATATCAATGGTAAAAAATACGAAGAAGATTACATCAAAAGTATTTATGAATACCCTGAATGCCCAGACAAAAATATTGACCCACTATTCTTAGAAAGCGACCAAGTAATGAAATGTGGACCATTCAAATTAGACAATGATAGCTATTTTATGATGGGAGATAATAGAGGAAACTCTCAAGATAGTAGATACTGGGGAACTTTGAAAAAGGATAGATTTGTTGGTAGAGCAGTGTTAGTATTTTGGCCTCCGCAAAGAATGAAAGTTCTTCACCAACTAGATAATAAACTTGAAAAATAATAAAAAAGTATATATAAAAAGAACTCTTCAAAATGAAGAGTTCTTTTTATATTATTTTAGTCTTATCTAACTTTATTTTCTGTACCTTCTTTTAAACGTTTAATATTTTCTCTATGAAGATAAATAACATAAATTGCCGCAATCACAGCATAAACAATATAAGCAGGAGGAGCATTCAAAAACCACATAATAAGAGGAGATAAAGCTAACGCAACAACTGAGCCTAAAGAAACATATCTTGAAACCCAAGTAACAACACCCCAAACAGCAGCAATAATTAAACCAGCTTGCCAATCAAGAGCCAACAATGTTCCAACCCCAGAAGCCACTGATTTTCCACCAGTAAAATTCAAAAATACTGATTTACTATGTCCTAAAATTACACAAATTGCAGCTAAAACAGGTAACAATCCTCCCGCAAAATCAGCTCCAAACAACGCAGTCAATACAACTGGTAAAGCTCCTTTAAGAGCATCCAAAAGCATTACAACAAAGAACCACTTTTTGCCCATAACACGTTTAACATTTGTCGCTCCTGTTGAGCCTGAACCAACTGTTCTAATATCTTGTCCAGTAAATAATTTTACAATAATATAGCCAGTTGGAATAGAACCTATCAAATAAGATGCCGCTAACACTAGGGCTATTTGTCTAAGAATTTCAGTATATTCCATAATTTTTCTCCATACTTTCTAACTTGAGAAAATTATATCATGCCCGAAACTTTATTGGCAAATTATTGTAAAATCATTTTAAAACTTAAATTCTCAACAACTGTTTGGATATTCATAGCAGGAGTAAGAGAAATTTGACGTTTTGCATCTTCAACGCTTTTCATATCATCCATAAACTTATAAAGCAAAGGTTTATTTTGAGAATTAGTTTTTATCATTGATAATAGATAATTCTGAATTTGAGAGAACACAACCATCGCACCATGTTCAGTAATTAGTGCAGACATTTTATTTTCAAAATCCAAAACCTGATTTCTACCAGTTGTCCAATAATTAGAAATAAAATCCTCCACCAAATTGTATTCTTGATTTTCAATAACAACGGAAGGAACAAAAAATGATTGAGCCCTCGATACAACAGTTGAAATAATATCAGATTTATCTTTTGTTAAAAATATAAAAGTTGTATTCTTTGGAGGTTCTTCAAAAGTTTTTAGCAAAGCATTTGATGTTGCTTCTGGGAAATTTATTTGATTTAGTGGCAAAAGATTTCCTTCTTCATCCCTATCACAAAAGATATACACTCTATGATAATCACTTGTGATAGATAATTCAGAAATAATAGATTTTGCCTGAGCGATATTTATATTCTTCTTTCCTTTTGTTTCTTCTTCATCTGATGAACCTTCTTTGAAATCTAATCTTGTATAAATTTTTACAGCAGGATGAGTTTGCTCTCTAACCCATTTACAATTCAAACAATCACAACTGTCATTTCCATCTTTTGAACAATTTAACAACCTTGCAACATCCAAAGCCAATTCACATTGTGATTGAATATCAGGCCCCCAAAATAAAAGGCAGTGACTTATGTTTTTATTTTCATCATAAATTCCACTCTTAAAATATTCCAAAAGTTGTGGATATTTTTTAGAAATTTCATTATTGTAATATTGCATATTCAATCTCCTTATCAATATCCAAATTAGATTGTCCAGATTTTATTTTATATTCCGCATCAGTTAAATTCTTTTTAAGCTTTACCAAATCTTTTAATGAGATATTTTTCAATTTTTGAATTTCCATTTTTACTCTAAATGGGTGCATATTAATAATTTTTGCAATTTCATCTGGAGAATGCTTTGCAGAATATGCTTTGATTTGAATTCTGCCATGCAAAAGAGTATGCAATACAGAAAGAATTTCCAATGGATGTTTCTTTGCTAGCAATTTTTGGTACTCTAAAAGAGCTTTAGACTTATTACCTTCAACTAAATAATCTATAAAAACAAATAAATCTTCATTCGTAACACAGATTTCTTTTATCATTTCCTTGGTAACAGGACTTTTTCCTGCATATATTTTTAGCTTTTCAAGTTCAGAATCAAGCATTCTTAAATTTGAACCAACCTGAAATAATATCGCACCTGCAACTTCATCAGAAATTTTTAAATCCTTACTTTTTGCTTGCTGTTTAATCCACCCTTCTAATTCGGCAGTTTTATAGGATGGGATTTGATTAAATTCTTGTGCATTATATTTCGAAAGAAGTTTGAAGATTTTTTTGCGTTTATCAATTTTTTTCTGACTATCTGGAGGAATTTGAGCAGTAAAAACAACATCTACATTCTCACTTGAACAGTCCAAAGCTTCTGCTAATTGTTTGAATTGTTTATCATCAAAAGCTTTGTCATCAGATGATTTTCCACTCAAATAACCTAGACAATTTATTTCAACAAGCATTTTCCCAAACATCATTGGCTGAGATTTTATTGCAGAAATCAAATCTGGAAATTTCGGATTATTAAAATATTTATAACTCATTTCAACAAAATCTTTATCAAGTTTAGATTTAAACTCCTTGATTTTGTTAGAAATATTAAATTCTTCATCCCCATAGAAAAAGTAAATCATACTACTATTCTAAAAAAAAACTAGATTGATGTAAAGAAAAACTTAAGCATAACTTCTCAAATTTTATTCATTTCTTTTGGATGAAAAAACATTGTAATAAACCAACAAAGTTAAAATTACAATCACACCATATATTTTAAATTTTAGTATCAAAAAAGAAACCAAAATAGAAATAATAATTCCTAATACCAAATACCGGACAATATTTTTTACTTTTTGATTAATAGCTCGAACCTCTTGAACTTCCTGAGCCATAATTTTTATATTAGATTGTTCCTTGGCCTTTTCTTCGGTTTTTTCATCAATAATTTCATTTTCTTTTAATTCTTCAACCGCATCACGATACGTACGATTAACAAATCGTTCTACCAAAGATAAAACGACTGTTTCAGGAGCTTCGTTTTTTACACAAGCATACATAACTTCCCACATTGCGTACCAGATTTTTTGCATAACAACTTTCCAATACTTTGCAGGAATTCCAGAACGAAACAAATCGATTTCTTTATGGAAAGACCATTCAGCCATAATTTGGATATAAAAGCATTGTTGTTCAAAATCAATTCGACTAAACTCTTCATCATCCTGAATACCAGAAGCCATGAGCATTGCAGACTTTCTAATATTGCTAACAAGATAATCTTCTTGCAATTTATTAACATCTTTTGGTAACAATGGTTGAATTTGCCCAATAAGATTTTCAATAAAATCTATATATTTCTTGTCGATTTCTTTCTCATCCATTTTATCATTATAGGAAATAAGAGAAGAAAATTTGTCATATAGATAGACTAAATATTTTCTAAAATATTACAAAAACTATTTCTTAGGTTCTTCTTGATATTGAGCTGTTCCTGGGAATTTGTCAGAACCAGTTCTCCATTTTGTAATTTGGTATTGAAGTTTTGGAATAAATGTTGACAAGAATAGAGCAGAAGTTACAAAACCTGCACCCCAGTTAAGAGCATTCATCTTCAAGTTTTTAGACGACATCTTGTTCAACAAATCTTTAGTAATTTCTTTTGTATCAGCTTTTTCAGCAGTTTTTGCAATAGATTGAACATAGTCAACAAGTTGCTTTTTAAGAGCATCTAATTCACTTTGAGCAACATATTTATATTTATCAGTAAAGTTCTTTTGGAAAATATTTTCATAGAATTTTTCTAAAAATTCTGGGTTATTAATATGTCCACCAGCAAGAATATCTTTAACTTGACCTTGAGTAAGAATTGAAGAATTTACAATTTTTGGTTGAAGTTTAGACATTGCTTCAGCACGTCTTTCATACATAGCTAATTCTGATTCTGGAACTAAAGATTGTAATTCCGCTTTAAATTCGTCAAGAGAAATAACTTTATTATGTTTACCTGTGAACTTAGATTTCAAACTTTCAGGAAGTTCAACTGATTTACCCAACATGTCTTCTCTAAATTGTTGAGCAGATACATTTGCACCTTTATCTTCAAGATAATTTTGCATATATTTTGTTGCGAAATCAGCAGATACAGGATCTAGTCTTGTTGGATTTCCATTTTGTTCCATTCTATTTAACCAGTTGTTCATATTAGACATATTGAACATGTAGAAATAAATTGAACTCAAATCTCTGAACAAAATTTCAACTCTTTCATCATTATTTCTTGCAGAATAAGCACGTCCAGAAGCTGTACCAGCATCAACTGATAAAAGTTTGTAATTTCTATCACTTTCAAATTTATTAGCAACAGATAACAAATTGAAACCAAATGCTACATTTTTCTTATTATCTTTGTCATTATTTTTATCTAGAGCAAAACTATCAAATGTTGGACGAGAATTGAAAGTATCACCATCCAAATTAGCTTTATTATTTGCCGTTACAACTTTTACTGCTTTATCTTGAGCTGCTTCTGGATTTTGTTTATGATAAGAACGAGTAATTGCTTGGTTAATTTTTGGCAATACAAAACCTATAAATGCGTTTGCTATCAATACACTCGAAATAACTTTGACAAACTTAAATCTTGCCATAGTTTTTTCTAAAATAGCAGCCCCATCTTTAGTTTTTTCAAAAGCTAAGAAGTTTTTAAGCGGATTTCTTACAGAATCAGAAGCAATATCAACGGATTTTTCAGGAAGTTTCAATATCTTTTGACCAAGTTTTTCAAAAAGCCAATTTAGAGAAGAAACTCCACCTAACCAAAAAACAGCACCAGAAAATTCTTCCGTAATTCTTTCTCTAGCTTCATCAAAGCCACCTCGTTGATAGGCTTGATAAGTTCTACCAGCTTCTACAAAAGCTTCCAATGCTATAACTGGCAAAAACCCATCACTTGCGGCTTGCTTCACTATATTACGAGGTGAAAAATTCTGTTTTGAAAAAAATTTATTTGTATTAACTTCTGGGATTCTAATTGACATATACCTACTTAATATTCCTAAAGCTTTATTTTTGCCATGAAATCGATTGCTTTTAATATTTTGTTACAAATAACTATATTTATAAATAGAATTATATTAATATGTAACAAAAGGTTAAATAAATCTAACCTCTATGGCAATAAAATTTATGTTCTGTTTTTAATAGAGTGTAAATTGTGGGAAGTGTATATGCTAAATAAAATATCTCTATACAACGTAAATAATTCACAAATCCAAAGCTTTAAAGGGCATGAACATGCTGAACAAAACAATTTGAACACAAAACAGAAAGCAACAATTCTTGCATCTTCTGTTCTTGGCATGACCCCTGTTATCGCAACTTTAGCACATAGAAAAGGGTTTTCTTTAAATCCTGTAAGAATTGCCAAAACTCCAATTAAAGATTGGGCAATTTTTAAATATTCTCCAAAAGGGAAATATATCCATTTTGGACCAGCTGAAATTATCGCAACAGCAATTGGTTCTGTTATCGGCGGGTTTATTGGTGGTTCTATTGTAGATAAAGATAACATTAGTGCTAAAAAACGTGAAGTAGTAAACCAAGTTCTTGGAAATGTTTTAGTTCCAGTTGGTTGCGTTGGCGGAGGAGCAAAAATCTACAAAAAATATGCGGACAAGATAGAATCTATCATCCCACAAATTAAAAGCCCTAAGCAATCTGCCCAAATATTTAATAAAGTATTAAAGAGTATTCCAAATGGAGTTTGCACTCTTGGACTTTTAGGTTTAGGCTTGTATTTAGGAAACAAAGTTTCAAACTTCTTGAATGAACACATATACCACAAAAAAGTGGACAGAAATATGAAATTCACAGACTGTGCACCTCATGTAGATGATGTATGTATGGCAGTATCTATGATGAACGAAGATTCACCTTTTGCCGCAAAATTGGAAAGAGTTATACCGCTTGCATTACTTGTTCCAGGCTACGAAACAGGTACAGCAAGAGAACATTAAAAATAAACCTAATAAAACCGACACACAATAAACACAACAAAAAAGAAGGATTTTTAAGTCCTTCTTTTTTGTTGTTTGCGTATGATTTATTTTATCTTAAAAATTCAAAGTTCTAAGAGTTTGAACTGTTTGAAACTTACTTATTTCTTTTAAATATTGTTCTAATGCTTTATAACCGTTATAAATTTCATTAGAAACAGAAGCATAACGGCTTGCTTCTAAAAATTTTAATTCTTTTACTCTAATTAGCAAAATATTATCAGAATCTGCTCTCAAATTTTCGTCTTCAGAACTAGACCATTTTTGCAAAAGAGCTAATTCATCATACATTTGCTTCATTGTAGTAAATTCAAGAATATTGAAATCATATTTTTCTAACAAAGATTTTTCTACATTAGAAATTCGACTCATACATGCTTGAAATTTAAAAACTTTTTTTATAATCAAATAATTATCTGCAATTCTCTTATGAGAAGCTGGTACATTATTTTTTGCCAAAAGAGCGGCAAAAGAACGAGATGTAAAAGTATCATTTTCATTTGAAAAAGCACTTCGGGATGTTAAATCGAAAGTTGATTTATTTTCATTCATTTGTTCTAACATTCTTCCTCCGAATATAGAAAAATAATAGAATAACGAAACAAATTTGTCATGGGGTTTTGTCAATTTATTTACATTTGTTAAAAAATAGAAAATTTTAGGAAAGATTATACTAACTAAAACCAAAGCATACTCAAACTTACAGACTATTTTGATTTTATTAAAAAATACAACATAGCATGTTGACTTTTAGATAAATAAACTTAAATAAAACATGGAAAAATCATACGAAAGTATGACCAACAAAAAACCAAATTATGTTAAAAATATAGTGTATAATATCAGGCTTGAAGGTAATTTAACAAAAATGGGATTGAGTTTAAACAACATATACCAAAGACCGTATGTAAAACCAGATAGACAATCAACGGTAAAAAAACGTGAAGAAGATGAAAAATCTTCTGCCACCAATGCCGAACGTCAACAAGAGTCAAATCAAAACTCTCAAAGCAAGGGATTACAATACGTTGAGCAAAAAACAACTCCTAAATACACCCCAGCCTATGAACAAAAGTTTAACTTGGCATCAAGTGCATACAGCAACGTAAATATCAATAACTCAAATGCTCAAACAAATGCCAATTATTCTCCACAATCAGTACAAAAAATTAATCCAGCTATTCAAAATCAAATTGATAGTAAAATCAATATTGCTCAAATTTTAAAAGATTTTAATAACACAGCAATTGCGATTGGAACTCCTGATGATTTGAAAGAAGAAGTAGATGGTTATCTTGCATTAATTGATAAACAAGTAAAAAAAGATAATCCAAATATCAAACTTATTAAATCAAATTTAAAAAATGCATCTACAATTTTAGATAGACACATTTCAGAAACTCTTCAAAAAGAATCAAATGTTGTAGAAAACTGGGTTGATACTCTTTTCATGCAACAAATCGATTTTAAATATAATGAAGATGACATTAATGAAAGATTTTTGGTTAAATTTCCAGATGGTTCAACAAGTCAAACCAAAAGACAAGAAGAACTTCACGAAACCGCCCAAACAGAAACAATTCCAGAAGCAGTCAAGGAAGAAAATTCTAATGTAATTCCAATTTCTGTTGCAGGGCAAACAAAATCAACAAAAATTCCACAAGATAAACAGCTTAAATCATTATTTATCCAAGCTAAAAAATATGCTTACGCAAACGATCCCGAAAAAGCAATAAAATCATTTGAACAAGCACTAAATAGAGCTATGGAAATTGATGATACAGAAACTTCTGGAAAAATATACTATGAAGTTGGAAAAATCTATGACGATCATGACTACTTAGCCCAAGCCCTAAAAAGCTATAACCAAGCTGCCAAATTGTCAAACGACGAAAACGTAAAAACAAAAGCACATTATTCAATGGCTCAAATTTATGATGACGTCAACCAAATAACTCCAGCTCTTGAGCATTATGTTACAACAGTTTCTTTTGCGGGAGAAGCAGAAAATCTGCCAGCACAATCCGCATCCTTAACAAAAATCGGAAATATTTATACCGATATGTATGACAAAGAAGCTTTTGATTATTATGAAGTTGCATCTGATTTAGCAAATGAAACTGAAAATTACAATCTTAGAGGATTTGTAGCTTCAAACATCGGTGGAGCACATACAAAATTTGATGAACCAGAAAAAGCACTAAAATCATATTCTCAAGCAGTGAAAAACTACACAACAGCAGATTCACAAAGCAAAGTTGCACAGAACTACGTTGCCGCAGCAGACATCATGGTTGAATTCAACAATTTGAATAAAGCATATACATTGCTTTCAAAAGCTCAAAAGCATGCCCGCCAAACAGAAAATATAAACTTAATGAATGACATCAATACAAAAATGCGACAACTATCCGCACTTAATGTAAAATAATTTTTATAAACAAAGAGCCAGTCAACTTGACTGGCTCTACTAATAAGCATTGTGAGTAAAGTGAAATTCTATATATTAAACTGTTAGTTTATCTAATGCTTCAAGAAAACTGCTTTGACTAATCTCAGCAGCAACTCCTGCATATTCAATATTTTCACATCCTTCTTGTGTTTCTTTTGCAATTTGTGGAGCATTTGCATAACTATAATATCTAGTAAATGCTTTCATATCGCAATCTAAACTGTCAAAATGATAACCTGAAACAAGTTGTCCTTTAGAAATTTCATTCGCAGAAGCTAAACCATTAGATTCAGGTGCATTCATCCTAGCTTTATTAGAAATTTCAGCAGTTGACGATAAATCAGCTCTTGTTGTTGAATTTGTCGCACTTGTTTTATTTAATGGTGTAGTTGCAGCAGTTTTTGCAACATTTTGTCCACCCTGAACTTTTCCTGTAAGAAAAGAGGAACCTAATCCTAGTGCATTTAAATTTACTTCAAATCCCATTGTCGAATCTCCTTTTGTACTCACTCGCTCTGTTTTTAATTAAATTTCTTTCTTAATCAATCATTTTTGATTTTCCATCTCGTATATATATAAAGTATTTCATCTTTAAATAATTGCCAAAAACAGAATAAATGTTAAGATTTCTTAATATTTAAAAATTTATATGCTTATTATAATGTTTTAGCAGTAATTATACCCGAATGGCTAATAGCAATATGGCTAACTAATGATAAGATTGAAATTATAAGAAAGGACTGAAACAATTGAGTAATACGGAATTAGACAAAAACGAAATTAAAGCAAAACTTACAGACAGAGAAATAGAAGTATTGCAATATGTAATCCAAGGCAAAACAAATAGGGAAATTGCAGAAATTTTGACGATAACACACCACACCGTTAAAGCTCACGTTGCATCTATTATTCGAAAAATAGGCGTTAAAAATAGACTTGATGCTGCATTACTAGCGGTTACAAAAGGTATCGTTAGTCTTCATCAAGACTAAGAACGGCCATAAATGCTTCTTGTGGAACTTCAACACTTCCAACAGATTTCATACGTTTTTTACCTTTTTTCTGTTTTTCAAGAAGTTTACGTTTACGAGAAATGTCACCACCATAACATTTAGCAAGTACGTTTTTACGCATTGCCTTTATATTTGTTCTAGCGATAATTCTACCACCAACTGCTGCTTGAATAGGAACTTCAAAAAGTTGTCTTGGAATAATATCTTTTAACTTCGCAGTAAGCTTTTGTCCAACATAAAAAGCACTATCTTCGTGACAAATTACAGATAAAGCATCAACAACTTCCCCTGCAAGCATAATATCTAATTTTACAAGATTAGAACGTTTATATTCACAAAATTCGTAGTCTAAACTTGCATAACCTTTTGTACGAGATTTAAGTTGGTCATAAAAATCAGTAATAACTTCACTCAATGGAATTTCATAAGTTAAATCAACACGAACTTTATCAAGATAAGTCATATTCTTGAAAATACCACGTTTTGATTGTGACAAATCCATCAATGTACCAACAAATTCATTAGGAGTGATAACTTGAACTTTAACATATGGTTCTTCAATATAATCTCTATATTGAGCAGCTGGAAGATTTGATGGGTTATCAATCTCAACAATTTCGCCATTAGTTTTGTGAACTCTATAAACAACCGACGGAGCAGTTGTTACAAGAGATAAGTTATATTCTCTTTCCAGACGTTCTTGAGCAATTTCCATATGAAGCATGCCCAAAAATCCACATCTAAAACCAAAACCTAATGCACTTGATGTTTCTGGCTCAAAAGTAATACTACTATCATTTAGCTTTAATTTTTCTAACGCTTCTTTTAAATCCTCATAATCCTCGTTGTCAACAGGATACATACCAGAAAATACCATTGGCAACGCTTCTTTATACCCAGGAAGAGCTTCTGTTGCAGAATTTTCAACATTTGTAATAGTATCACCAACGAAACGAGTCAATTCTTTGATTGAACCAGCAAAATATCCTACATCACCACAAGTCAACTTTTGAACAGGTTTTCTTGCAGGTGTTTGATAACCAAGTTCTACAACTTCACACTCCTTGCCAGAAGCCATAAAGCGAACCTTATCCCCTACTGAAATTGTGCCATCAACAACTTTGAAATAACAAACAGTTCCCAAATATTGGTCATACACACTATCAAAAACTAATGCCCTTAATGGTTTATCCGAATTATCAACTGGAGCAGGGATATAATTTACAACAGCTTCCAAAACATCTTCAATTCCAACACCAGTTTTGGCACTAACAGGAATTGCCATAGAAGCATCTATACCTAAAATTTCTTCAATCTCTTGTTTTACACGCTCAACATCCGCAGATGGAAGGTCAATTTTGTTAATTACAGGAATAATTTCCAAATTTTGCTCAATAGCCAAATAAACATTCGCCAAAGTTTGAGCTTCAACACCTTGAGTAGCGTCAACAATCAGTAATGCTCCCTCGCAAGCCGCAAGAGAACGAGAAACTTCGTAAGAAAAATCCACGTGACCTGGGGTATCAATCAAATTAAGCTCATAATTTTTACCATCATTAGCAAGATAATTCATTCTTGCTGCATTTAATTTGATAGTAATTCCTCGTTCACGCTCAATATCCATTGAATCAAGCAACTGCTCTTGCATATCTCGTTGAGCAACAGTCCCTGTTTTTTCAAGCAATCTATCTGCTAGTGTTGATTTTCCGTGGTCAATGTGAGCTATTATACAAAAATTTCTTACGTTTTCTCTAGTTTTCATAATTTTAATTATATATAAAAAAAAATAGTTGTAAAATAAGATAATAAAGAGATTTAACAATATTGCTATATAATAAAAAACGGGACAAGAATTACTTATCCCAATTAACACGCTTTCGCATTTTATACCTAATCTTTTTCATACAATTGGCTAATGAATCCTAAACTCTAATTACCCTTTTGTACAACACTAATAGCCTAATAGAATATTCCCCCAAAATCTATTACCCACTCTGGCAATTTAGGCACTAAAAAACTGGCTTATAAAAGCCAGTATTTGAAAATTGAATGAGATTAAGATACAAATGCCTACACTAGACCCAAAACTTTTTTGTACCAAGAAAAAGATTCAAGTTCTGTACCATTAAAAGTCGTCTTTGTGCATTGTTTTTTCAAGTAAGATTCAAATTCATCAGTGAATTTAGATTTTACTTTTTTAACCTCTTTGTCTGAAATTACTGTTGACATAACGCACTCCTTTTACACAATTATTGTAAGGTTGTAAACATCTCATATATTATACCATGAAATACAAGTTTTCTCTAGTTATAAAACAACATGCGGGATTTTTTTGTTAGTATATTTGAATTTTGTTTGTAAATTTTTATTAAGTAATTTTATTTAATTAAATATATGCATTATTAGAATAAATTATTGCAAAATTTTAGTATATTTATGATAATATTTCTTTATACTATTCAGGAGCAAAATTATTAAAAAAATGCTATGATTATTTGGAGAAAAGGAACGTATAAAATTTGACAACAAGAGTATCAAATAGCAAAATATAATTAAAACAGCAGAAATTTTGCTTAACAAAAAAATATATTCTGACAGTTTTACACAAGTATAATATTATGTAGTAAGCAATATGCGAAGGAAGTAATATGAAAATCAGAAAGCAACTTTTAACAACTATTTTGGTATCTGCGTTAGTATTAGGAGCACAAGCTACAAATGCACAAATGACTCCTGAAGCAACTACCTTGTATCAAGAAGCCTGCACCGCAGAACACCAACAAGATTTGAAAGATGCAATCTCTAAACTTGAAAAAGCAATTGCAGTTTCAGGTGGAGATGCAATGCTTTACACCAAATTAGCTGGGATTTATTCAGAAATTGACCAATATGACAAAGCATTAGAAAACTATAAAAAAGTAACAGAAATCAACCCAGACGATGCCTTCGTATATATAAGTATTGGTAGCATTTACGAAAACCAAGGAAAATACAAAGAAGCACTAACTGCATACAACAAAGCACTTGATATTTTCCCAGAATACAAATTTAACTATTATAACATCGCAAATGTTCAATACCAACTTAGAGATTATAACGGAGCAATCAAAAGCTACAATTTATTCCTTGATACATATGCTCAACACGCAGAAGCAAGAGAAAGCTTAGCTGCATCTTATTATGCAACAAAAGATTATACAAACGCTTCTAAACAGTATCAAAGAATTTATGACAAAAACCCAGAATCATTCAAAAACTACTCTGAATATGGGATTTCACTTTTAAACACAGACAATTCAGAAAAAGCAGTTGAAATGTTAGAAAAAGCCATTGAAATAGACCCAGAGAACAACTCTGCACACCTAGGACTTGCTCAAAGTTACCAAGATTTAGGCAAAAATGACATGGCATACGAACAATATCAAATTGTTCTTCAAAAAATACCAAACTTAAACACTGTAAGATTAGATTATGCAAATTTACTTGCAGATATGAGTAAAAACACCGAAGCAATTACTCAATACAATATGTATATCAAAGCATTTCCTAACGATATAAACGGATACAAAAATCTAGCAGCCGTTTATAAAGAAGTTGGAAATTACGATAAAGCAATTGAAAATTACTTAGTTGCATTACAAAAAGATTCACAAAATATTGAACTTAAAAAAGAAATTGCAAACTGCTATCACAACAAAAAAGATTACCAAACAGCGTTGAAATATTATAACGAAATTTTAACTGCACAACCAGATAATCTAGATATTAAATCAAACAAAGCAATCGCTCTTCACGCATTAAAACAATACGATGAAGCAATTTCTTTATATCAAGAACTTCTAACTACTAAAGATGATAAAACTATTAAAACCAATCTAAATGATGCCCTTGTTTCAAGAGGTCATGAATTGGTTGAAAAAGGTGACAACACTAAGGCGATTGAAGATTTCAAAACAGCAATTAAAGGCGGATATAGCGACGGATACGTATATTATGGATTAGCAAAAGCGTATAGAGCAGAAGGCGATAATACAAAAGCCTCTGAAAATTATGAAAAAGCTATTTCAATAAACCCAGATAAAACCGTTTATTCCGCAGAATATAGTGATTTTATTTCATCACTTTATACTCCGAAAGTTAATATTGATAATACTGACAACAAAGTACTGCCTACAATCAGTTTATCAATGGATAATAATGAACAAAATATCTCTTCTGCTGAAAAAACTCCAGCAATCGTAAAAACATCAAATGTAACAATAAAACAAAATGAAGACTTTATTGCAGAAGGAGATAAAAATTACAAAGCAAACAATTATGATGCTGCGGTGAAAAATTACCAAGATGCACTACAATTAGTTCCAAATGATGCCGTAACACTTTTAAAAATTGGAAACATCTACAAAATAAAAGAAGATAATACTAAGGCAGTTAACTTCTATCAAAAATCAATTATCGTTAACCCTGATTACACAGACGGATGGTTTAATTTAGGACTAGCGTACGCAAATGAAAATAATTTAATCGAATCTCAAAAAAGTTTTGAAAAAGTTATTTCACTAGACCCTGATTACAATTTTGGTTACGCATATTACGCATTGGGCAAAGCTCTTGAACACCAAGGCAAAAAATCAGATGCCATCAAAAACTACAAACTATTTATTAAACATAATAACGACAAAGACATGATAAATACTGTTCAAGCAGAAATTAAACATTTGCAGTAATTTTGTTGGTGAAAATGTTCGCAAAAACCATTAAAAAACCTATAATAATCTTTTTAATAACAATATTTTTAACATTGTTCACTTCGGCTTGCGACAATGAACAATCTCAAATACTTTTTAACAAATATCCATTCTCAACAGAAACTCTAAATTCGACATCAAACATATTCAAAACGAATGACAGAATTTATTATTTGGTAACTCTTCCAAAACCTGTTACAACTAAAAAATTATACATTCAAATCGTAAAAACAGGGGGCAAAACTATTGCAGGAGATTCAGCCGATAGATTAGGCTATGACCTTGTGTGGACAAAACGTGTAAAACTAAAAGATGAACAAATATATTATTTTACAGATTATGTTGTATTTAGTGAATCAGGATCTTACATAATGAAAGTTTATTCACAAGACAACCCTACAAAAATTTTGACATCATCTCAATTTTATGTGAGAAATTAAATAGGAGAATTAAAAAATGATTAAAGACAAAGCACTTACATACTTCAACAATGGATACTCATGCTCAGAGAGTATTGTAAAAGCCGCAATTGATGAAGGTTTATGCCCTAAAGATTTGTTACCTTGTGCCACAACATTTTCAGCAGGAATGTCATCAGGCTGTGCTTGCGGTACAATCACTGGAGCTCAACTTGTACTTGGATATTTATTTGGAAGAGAAAATAAATTCGGAAATCAAGCATCTGCAAGAGAAAAAGCAGCAGAACTTATTGAAGAATTTAAAAAACGCAACAAAGTTACTTGTTGTAGAATTCTTTCTTCTGGTTTAGTTGGAAGTGCTAAAAAAGAACATTGTTCAAAATTTGTAGAAGATGTTTCAGATATTTTGGAATCATTGGTAAAGGTTACTGTATAATGTTGAACATTCTAGCAGTATTCTTAGGTGGCGGAATTGGGGCTTGTGCAAGATATATGACAAGCATTCTTTGCGTAAATTTATTCAAGATTAATTTACCAATTTCAACATTTATTGTAAATATTGTAGGATGTTTTTTAATTGGATTTTTATACATACTATTTGTCGAAAAAATTCAAACATCCAATCCGCTAAAACTCCTATTAACCGTTGGTTTTTGTGGAGGATTAACAACTTTCAGCACTTTCTCAGCAGAACTATTTGAAATGATTCAAAATCAACAATTTTTACACGCTTCCATTTATGTAATGATAAGTGTTATAATTGGTTGCGTTGCAGTATATTTTGGAGGCTATTGTGCAAGATTTTTATAAAATTGATAAATTAAATTTCCTAACAGCGGGTATGCCCCTAGCAACAGGGAAAGAAGGATACCCAAGAGCATTTGAAATAATTCAAGAACTCGGTTTGGACGGTATGGAAGTGGAATTTGTTCATGGAGTCAGAATGTCTGATGAAACACGTGAACTCGTACATTCTATCCAAAAAGAAAAAAATCTTGTCTTAACAGCACATGGACCTTTCTATATCAATCTAAATTCTAAAGAAGAAGAAAAGGTAGAAGCTAGTGTTCAAAGAATTGTTGATACTGCAAAAACTGCATCCGACTTTGGCGGATACAGCATAACATATCATGCAGCTTTTTATATGGGAAAAGATAAAGAAACCGTTTACCAACAAGTAAAAAACCAAACTCAAAAAATTGTTGAAGTATTAGAAAAAAACAATATCAAAGTATGGATTAGACCAGAAACGACTGGGAAAGCTTCTCAATGGGGAGATTACGAAGAAATAATCCGACTTTCAAAAGAATTTGACCAAGTTCTACCTTGCATAGATTTTTCCCATATTCACGCAAGAACAGGCGGAGAATATAATACCTATGATGAATTTTGCAAAGTTCTTGATAGAATTGGCTCCGAACTAGGAGAAAAAGCTATAAACAACTTCCACGCTCATCTTGCAGGAATTGAATATTCTGATAAAGGGGAAAAACGCCACTTAATTTTAGAAAAATCCGATATGAATTATAAAGACTTACTCAAAGCATTGAAAACCTTCGGAGTTAAAGGAGCTTTGGTATGCGAAAGCCCTAATATTGAAGAAGATGCGAAACTTTTAAAAGAATATTATTTGAGTTTGTAACATTATTTGTCATATAAAAATATGAATTTTATCTTAACAATTTCCGAAAATATTTGTTGATGTTACAATTTTAGTATGGCTGGCAATTGGGATGAATTAATACAACAAATTAAAGAACGTTTGGATATTGTGGAAGTTGTATCCGAACAAGTTGTGCTGAAAAAACGAGGAAACAACTATTGGGGGTTATGCCCATTTCACAAAGATAAAAACCCTTCATTTTGCGTAACTCCACATATGGGAATTTATAAATGTTTTAGTTGCGGTGAAGCGGGTGATGCTCTTAAATTTTTGATGAAAACTAGAAATGTCGAATTCAAAGATTTAATTATTGAGCTTGCTGATAAATTTGGCTTAGAAGTTCCACATACCCATAAAAATTCAGAGGGTTCAACAAAAGAATTAAAAGCTCAAATGCTAAAAGCCACTGAAATAGCTACGGAGTTTTATCACGATTTGCTATTGAGAAACAAAGATTCTAATGCAAATATGGCTCTTGATTACCTTACAAAAAGAGGAATTGGGACAGATATTATAAAAAAATACCATATAGGAATTGCCCCAAAAGCATATACTGCCTTATATGATGAATTAAGAAAAGATTTTTCCAACGAAGTTTTAGAAAAAGCAGGACTTGTTCTGAAAAGCGACAAAGGCGGTTATATTGACAGATTTAGAAATCGTGTAATTATTCCTATCCAAAATGAAAATGGAGAATTTGTTGCATTCGGAGCTAGAGCTCTTGAAAAAGACCAAAATCCAAAATATCTAAACTCTTCAGATTCACTCATTTATAACAAAAGCCGTCTGCTTTATGGTTTATACACAGCAAAAGAAGCTATAAAGCACGAAGATTCTGTTATTTTGATGGAAGGATATTTTGATGTAATTTCATCACAAGCTCACGGAATAGAAAATTGCGTTGCATCTTGCGGAACTTCATTAACTCCAGATCACGTAAAACTACTTTCTCGATACACAAAATCAAGAAGAATTTATTTGTCATTTGATACAGATTCAGCAGGACAAAAAGCGACAGCAAGAGGAGCATCTATTATTAAAGAAGTATTTGCAGGGCTTGGAAACGTAAAGCAATTTGATGAAAGCTATCTCCCATCTTCTGACGATAAGTATGCTTGCGAAATTAGGGTAATCGCTCCTCCAGAAGGAAAAGACCCTGATGAATTTGTTCGCTCTGTTGGAGCAGATGCATACAAAATGTATATGGAAAATGCTCCTCTATTTATTGATTTTCAGATTGATAGTATTCTGAAAAACAAAGATAAGTTCACAACTCCTCAAGAAAAAGCACAGTTTATCTCAACGTTGATACCAATTCTTGTGGAAATTAAAAACAAAATTATTAGAGCAGAATACGCTGATATGGTTGCACAATCACTCGGAATTGTCCCAGAAGCTATTATGTCTGAAATTCGTTCATATGAAAGAATGAATGCACCACGAGTAGAAAGAATTGTTAAAAATGTAACAAAAAATAACTCTGTGTCAAAAAAAGCGCAAAAAAATTTATTGAGCGTTTTTTTAGTACCCGACAGTCATTTAAATTTTACCCAAATAAATGAAATGATTGGTGACGTTGCATTCGATGATGAAATATTAACAATTGTAAAAACTACGATTGACAAATTGATATGTAACGTAAATAATGTGAAAGAATTAATAGAACATTTATATACTGAATTTGTTGATAATCCTGATGCTCAGGCAGTTTTACCAGAGCTAATCTCAACATCAGAGGCATATAGAGGCTTGTCGGAAGAAGATTTTAGAAGTGTGATAAAAGAAACAATCGACAAAATAAATCGAATCAGACAGGAAAAGGAAATCGAACACATTAAACAAATGTACAAAGGGATTGACGATGACGATCCCGAAGCCCTAAAAATCCAAATACAACTTAGAGATAAAATAAAGAAAAAAAGACAAAAATCGGAGAATAATTAATGACAAAAAAAAGACAATCAGGTTCCTCAGTAATCAGTGTTATGGAAGATGAATCACTAGATTTAGAAAACATTAATGAGGAAACGGTTATTGGTGAACGCCATGATGATATTAATTACATGAACGTTGATATTTCAACTGATAATATCGAAGATATTGTAACTTCAAAGATGGGCGACAAAATGTCAAATGATGATATTTATATGATGCATTCATCAGATGAAGCTGATCCAAACGACTTAGAAGTTCCAAAAAACGTTGCGATTGATGACCCAGTAAGATTATATCTAAGAGAAATTGGTAGAATTAAATTATTATCTGCAAACGAAGAAATTGAACTAGCAAGAAAAATATTAGAAGGTGGAACACCTGGAGCTATCGCAAAAAGAAAATTAGTTCAAGCAAACTTACGTTTGGTTGTAAGTATCGCTAAAAAATACGTTGGACGTGGAATGTTATTTTTAGACCTAATCCAAGAAGGAAACTTAGGTTTAATCAGAGCTGCTGAAAAATTCGACCACGAAAGAGGTTTCAAATTCTCAACTTATGCAACTTGGTGGATTAGACAAGCAATTACCCGTGCAATTGCAGACCAAGCAAGAACAATTAGAATTCCTGTTCACATGGTTGAAACTATCAACAAGTTGAAAAAAGTTACAAGAAAACTTGCTCAAGACTTATCAAGAAAACCAACCGAAGATGAATTAGCAGCAGAAATGAACGTATCTATTTCAAAACTTCGTGAAATTATTAAAATCGCTCAAGAACCATTATCGTTGGAAACTCCAATTGGTAAAGAAGAAGATTCTCGTTTAGGTGATTTTATTGAAGATAAAGAAGCTGATGCCCCAGTTAAAATGGTTGCTTCAGAATTGTTGAAAGAAGACTTAGCAGAAGTTCTATGTACACTATCTCCAAGAGAACGTGACGTATTGAGATTACGTTTCGGTATGGATGATGGACGTCAAAGAACTTTAGAAGAAGTTGGTCAATTATTTGGCGTTACTCGTGAACGTATTAGACAAATCGAAGCTAAAGCTTTGAGAAAACTTCGTCACCCTAACCGTAAAAAACGTTTAGAAGAATACGTTGAGTAATCAAATAGATTATAAAATTAGTAAAAAGCTCTCATAAAATTGAGAGCTTTTTATTTTTGAAAAAATACTTTATACCCGACTGTATATGCTTGAATATAGTTTTTTTTGTTATAAAATGGATGTGTGTAATTTTTATACAGTAAGAGAAGGAGAACTCAAAATGAGTGAAAGAAAATTAGTTGGAACAAAAGAAATGTTCGAAAAAGCCCTAGCTGGTAAATATGCTATTGGTGCTTACAACGTTAACAACATGGAAATCTTACAAGGTATTGCAGAAGCTGCTGAAGAAACACAATCTCCAATTATCTTGCAAGTTTCAGCTGGTGCTAGAAAATATGCTAACCAAACTTACCTAATCAAATTGGTTGAAGCTGCATTAGCTACTACAACAGTTCCTATCGCATTGCACTTAGATCACGGTGCTGATTTTGATATTTGTAAAGCATGTATCGATGGCGGTTTCTCATCAGTTATGATTGATGGTTCAAGATTCCCATTAGAAGAAAACATTGCTTTAACTAAAAAAGTTGTTGAATATGCTCACGCTCACGGCGTTTCAGTAGAAGCTGAATTAGGTAAATTAGCTGGTGTTGAAGATGACGTTAAAGTTCACGCTAAAGATTCAACTTACACAGACCCAGCAGAAGCTGCTAGATTTGTTAAAGAAACTGGTTGTGATTCATTAGCTGTTGCTATTGGTACTTCACACGGTGCTTACAAATTCAAAGGCGAAGCTAAATTAGACTTCGAAAGATTAGCTGAAATCAAAAAAGCTGTTAACGAAGCAGTTGGATATGATTATCCATTAGTATTACACGGTTCATCTTCAGTTCCAAAAGAATTCGTTGCTAAATGTAACAAATTCGGTGGTAACTTACCAGATGCACAAGGTGTTCCAGAAGATATGCTTAACTTCGCTTCTAAACACGGTGTTGCAAAAATTAACATCGATACAGATTTAAGACTTGCAATGACTTCTACAATCAGAGAATTCTTCATTGAACACCCTGAAAAATTCGACCCAAGAGAATACATGGGACCAGGAAGAACTGCTGTTAAAGAAATGGTTATGCACAAAATGAGAGATGTATTGGGAACAGCTGGTCACGCTAAAGACTAATTGTTTGAAAATACAAAACTCTAACAAAGTTGCAAAACACCCACCTCGTATGAAGTGGGTGTTTTGTATAAATTAACCAATTATATTTTGTAAATTTTCTATCATTATTTTCAAAATTTGCAAAGTTCTAGAACTAGGAAAAGTTAATAAATCCATAATATTCTTTTCAAAATCCGCAGGTAACCTTTTGCAATTATATTTTACAAAATTTATCAATCTTTTTTCCCCAGGATGAAGCAATTCATTTATTGCAAAAATCACATCAAAATAGCTTGCTAAAAATGCTGAAATTCTATGATTTATACTAATAATATCATTACGCTTTATGGCTTTTTCTATCTGCTCGTAATAAGATGCGAATGGCTTTTGATACATTAACATCATATTTCTTTGAATTATATTATTTTTCAATTCTTCTGGATAAGGTGTATCAATAATATGCTTCAATTTTGTCAAATATTCATTTTTCTCAAACAAAATTTGAAAATTATCTAAGGTGTACAAAAAACAGGTCGTGTAACCATTAGATGGGTAATGATTAATCCAAACATTCTCAATCGTCTGACTGAACCAATTGATATTCCAAAACATTACATCAAATTGAATTTCCAACTTATCTACAAAATATTCATCTCCAGAACCAAAATATTCTCCACCTACTTCAAATTTTGTAGAATATTTTTGAACTAAACTCCTTCTTTTCTCAATTTCAATATCACTAGATACAAAAACGTAAATATCTATATCAGAAAGAGTATCATTCCGCTTTGATGATGTTGTACCACCAATTGCAATTGCTTCAACCTCTGGAAATTTCTTATATTCATTTATTATTTCACTAAAAATTAAATTATTCATTTCCATACATTTCACCCAAATAAATAGAAGCCAAAGCTAAATCTGATTTTGTCGTAACCTTAATATTGCGATAATCCCCTTCCTGAATAAACACATCGTAACCAAGATATTCAAGCATGCCAGCATCATCCGTATAAGATTCATCTTTTAATGTTTCGTGAGCAGATTTAATTATTTTGTATTCAAAAGCTTGTGGGGTTTGAGTATTATAGAGTTTAGAACGGTCTATTGTTTTTATTATCAGCCCATACTCATCAACTTCTTTTATTGTATCAACGGTTTTAGTCATAACAGAAATAGCTCTTTTTTCAACAACATCAACCATAAGTTTTTTAATTATTTCAGGATTAATCATAGGTCTAGCTCCATCATGGATTAAAACATAATCACAATCAGTAGCTTCTAATCCTTTTCGTACAGACTCTTGGCGAGTTGCCCCCCCCTCAACAACCTTGATATTAGAAAAACTCTGAAACATGCAAGCTACAACATCAATAATTGCAGGGTTCGTACTAATAATAACCTCGTCAATATTCGCTTGTAAAAATGCTTCTACTGTATATTTAATAATTTCCTTTCCATGAATTTTTTCAAGTAATTTATTTGTTGTTCCACCAAACCTTGAAGATGTACCACCTGCGGTTATTATTGCAGTATATTTCATATAATTCTCCTTATATTAATCTTTAAAATGGTTAAAAACCTTTTCTTCAACATCTTGTTTTGAATAATGCGTAATCTTATCTCTTAATTTAAGATTAACACCTAAACCTTCTTTAACTACACCAATCTCAAATCCGCCTTGAAAATCTTGAGGAACAGTCGCAAGAATTTGATAATCTTCTCCCCCAAATAAAAGCAAATCTTGCCAATTTTCAAATTGTTCAATATCCTTGTCATACGGAATTTTATCAAAATCAATATCTAATAAAACACCACTTTCATTAGCAATCGTAGATAATCCATCCATCAAACCATCAGACGTATCCATCATTGCGTAAGGTTCTTTGACAGTAGTTGAAATATTTTTTCCAAATTCAACTTGAGCAACAGGATTAATATGAGATTTAATAAACTTTTCTGGAGAAGTTTTACATTCCAACAACAATTTCAAACCAGCAGAACTCGAACCATGAATCCCAGAAACAATAACTTTTTGACCTATTTTAGCATTTTTGCGAGAAGAAATATTTCGCCCTAAAGTTTTTCCAATTGCACAAATTGAAATGTATATTTTTTCAGAGCCTGTAATATCCCCACCAACAATCTGGACATCATTACCACAAGCTTTTTTACAACCATTATAAAACTCTTCCACAAAATCTTCTTTTACATTTGATGGCAAAGACAACGAAACAGTCAAATATTTTGGCTCAGCACCACTCGCTACCACATCCGAAACATTGACCATTACAGCCTTAAATCCTAAATCAAACGCAGAGATAAATTTCGTTGAAAAATGAATATCTTCAACAAGGCTATCTTGAGTTACAACAATCCCCAAATCCTTTAAATACGCACAATCATCCCCAATATATGGAGAATTTAGTGTATTTTTTATAATCGTTATAAACTCTTTTTCCTTCATAGCAACTAAACTATATCATGCTCAATCAATGAAATAAATTCTTTTACAAGAGTGTTATTCCATTTTTTGCCAGCATCTGATTTAATAATTTCCAAAGCATCACGAGAAGATAACTTAGCTCTATACGGACGAGGCTCAATTAAGGCAAAATATTCGTCAATAATTAAAATAATTTGTGAGGTTAACGGTATTTCATCTTTAGACATTTTATTTGGATAGCCAGAACCATCCCAATTTTCGTGGTGATGTTCAATTATCGGTAACACATCTTGAATATAAGAAATAGGTTTCAAAATCTCTCTTGCCGCAATTATCGGATGATTTTTAATCTTATCTCGTTCTTCATCTGTCAGAGGAGTAGCTTTTTGTAATATATCTTGTGGAAGCATCAAATTTCCAATATCATAAAGCAGAACTGCAACTTTCAAATTATCAATTTCTTCTTTTGGCAAATCAAATCTTTTTGCTAAACTTGCAGCCATCAAGACTTTATTTTTAATAACTCCAGAAGAGTGCATTGGGTTATATAATTTCGTCAAAACATCCGCTACTGTATATAAAGACTCATTTGTCATTTCATCCTTATTCGCAGGGGCTTGAAGTTTCAAGCATAGCTCTTTAGAAAGATGTTTTGCCATTGGAATTCTATTTTTAGACAGAATATCGACAAATGTATTAACAGCAATTTCTTGCCAAGAAGTTTCCGAAATAGGTTTTGCAAGGGTAACTCTATTACGCCCTTCACGTTTAGAAGTGTACATAGCTTGGTCAGTAAGTTCTAAAAGTTCTTCCACATTATCAGTATGTTCAAAATATGTAGCAACCCCTAAACTACCAGTTATATGCCCAATTGTATCAATTTCAGTTTTTTCAATTGCACTACGAATTCTCTCTGCCGCAATCATTGCACCATCGGATGAAATTCCAGGGAGCAATACATCAAATTCTTCTCCACCAATACGGGCTGGGACATCGACAGAACGAGCATTTGCTTTCAAGACATCTGCAATTGTTTTAATCGCTAAATCACCATAAAAATGTCCGTGCGTATCATTAATTTTTTTCAAAAAGTCTAAATCTATTCCAATAATAGAAAATGGTTGTTGTTGACGTTTTGCACGTTGAACTTCTTTTTCCAAAGCTTCTTCAAAATATCGTCGATTGTATAACCCAGTCAAGGCATCAGTTACAGCTTGATCACGTACAGCTTGGAACAAATCGGCAATAGTTATAGCCATTTCTATTTGTTTTGCGAATAACCCCAAAAAGTCCATTTCTGTACCTGCAAGTTCTTCTCTAGCAGAAAATACACAGAACCAACCAAACTCTTTATTTTGCGTAATTAAAGGAATTACAATAACAGATTTTACAGGTTGATTTGAAATAACTTTTTTAACAGTTTCCGCATCCAAATCTGGCAAAACAGATTTTAAAGCCAAATCAATAGATCTTGTTTGGATAATTTTTCTTTGCCTCATAGAATCAGCAAAAACACTCTCTCCGTCATAATTTAATTTTCTTGTTTGAATTCCAGGAGAACCAATAATATTATTCAACCTATCAATCAGACCATCATTAGATTGAGCTAAAATTTGTAAATATTCACCATCTTCATCAACACATTTATGAATAATAGCACAATGCATATAACCAAGTTCACCTTGGGTGCTATTAACAATGGCTTCCATAACATTTTCCAAAGGAGTAGATGAATTCATCATTTCCCAAATGTGTTGCAAAGTGAACATTCTACGATTTGCGTCATCAAGCTCCTCGGTTCTTTCCGCAATTTCTTTTTCTAATTCGAGATTGCGTTCATATATCTCAAGGTAATCACGCTTTTCGTGATAAATGTTATTCTCAACTTCGGAAACCTTTTTTGTAACTTCTTTAAATTTATCAAATAAACCCATCAGATTCCTTCAATATATGATAATCTAACTACCAATTATAACACTTTTTAATTAAAATATCAAGGTATTAATAACATCAATTACATCTTTTGGATTTGGGAAATTTGTACAAGCGTTTAAATTTTTTCTCAAGTGGCATTTTCTCTTAAAACACGGTTCACAAGGCAACCCTGAGCCACCAAGAGCTACATACTTGTTAGGGCTTCCAAACGGAGCTAAAACATCTTTAGGGGTGCAAGTAAAAATAGTAATAACAGCTGGTTTGCCAGTAGCCCAAGCTAAATGAGCACTTCCACTATCTGGAGCCATAACTAAATTTGCACGAGAAAATAATTCAATCAATTCTGAAATATCAGTTTTTCCAGCCAAATTCAAATATTTTCCACCACTGATATACTCAATTAAATCATTGTCACAAGGTCCACCAGTGAAAACTAAATTACACTTTTCCGCAATATTTTCAACAACCTTTTTCCAATTATCTTTATTCCAATGTTTATTAACCCAAGTTGTTGCAGGAGCAATAACTACCAACGGTTTAGTTGCATCAAAGTTAGATAAAAGCTTGTCGATTTTTTCAACTGTTTGAGGTGTTGATGGAGGAAGAGAAACTTGGATATTATCAACTTTTATCCCTAAATGTTCAGCATATCTGAGATAATTCAGAACAATCGGAGAATCTGGAGCGTAAGAAATATTATCAATCCATTCATTACCACCAAGAACAGATAATTCTCTACCTTCTTTTGATATAATTCTTCTTTTTGCACCACAAAACAAAAGCCAATACAAACTCTTCAACATCATTTGAGAGTCAATTGCAATATCAAATTTTTCATCACGAAGTTGTTTTAAAATTGCCAAATATTCTTTAAAATTTTCTAAACAAAAACCACGAGATTTCCATTTTTTAATAGGAACTAAAATAGTTTTATCAACACAAGGATTATTTTCTACGACTTGAATTCCTTTTTCTGAAACAAGCCACGTAATTTCATAACCAGCATTTTTTAACGCATTTGCAAGTGGAATATTAAAAATAACATCCCCGAGTGATGACAATTTGATAAGTAATAATTTTTGTTTTTTTTCTTCCATTTTCTTCCCCATTCAGATATGTATAATTATACGTTAAAACCATAATTTCGTCTAGATAAAGAAATTACATATCAAATAAATCCGAATGAGAACCAGTAGAAGTTGCAAATAATATCAATTCAGAATTATCAAGCCTATAAATTAAAAGCCAATCTGGTTCAATGTGACATTCCCTAAATCCTTGCCAAGAACCACTTAGTTGATGGTCTTTATTTTTAGCAGGTAATACTTCCCCATGAGCCAACTTATCCAAAATATCAACAAGCAAATTTAAATTTTTGTTTCGCTTTTTCATCAACTTTACATCTTTTTTCATTTTAGATGTAAATACAATATCATACATTCTTAATCCTCTAACATTGCATTAACGGCTTCTTGAGCAGATTTATATGGTTTACTTAAATTTCTTTTGTTTAAAACATCTTCCATTGCTTCTTTCAATGAACTATTTGGTTTTTTGATTTCAAAAGGAATACCACCATTTTCAATTGCAATCGTTAAAAAAATTCTTATAGCCGTAGATGTATCAAGCCCTAAACTGTTAAATAATTCATCCGCAGATTGTTTTAAAAAATCATCCACTCTAACTTGAATAGTTTTTGACATAAATTACTCCGTTCATAATACATTGTATATACATTATAATACATTTGCATTTAATTCGCAATGGTTTATTCTACAACTTCCAAAAAAGTTATAAATTTATCCCCATATTTTTTCTGTTTAATTATTTCATACCCAGAAAAATCGACATCAATTGCATGCTCAATAATCACAATGCCACATGCAAGATTCTTAACCACTTCCAAACTTTGTTCATTTATTCCTGAAAAATATGGAGGATCAATATAAATAACATTAAATTTTGTATTCAATTTTGCACAAGTTTTTAAACTATCACCCAATATTAACTTTAAATCATTCTCTTCTTCATATTTCTTGAAATTAGATTTAGCGATAGAATAAACTTTTTTATTTTTCTCAATGGAAACAACCGTAGAAAACCCCCTAGATAAAGCTTCTAAACCCATAATTCCAGAACCTGCATACATATCAAGAAAACTTGAACCTTCAAAATCGACAAGACATTGAAGAGTATTGAAAACACTCATACGAACCTTTGATAATGTTGGGCGAGTGATATTTTCATCTGGAGCAGTAATTTTCTGCCCTTTGTATTTTCCTGCGGTAATATTCATAATTTTCATTTTACTACAAAGTTAAATTTTATCCATTTGATTATAGCTTACAGGGCAATCATCTTCCTTGCTTAAATTTTTTGTTTAATATAAAATACCCGTGTAGAAGTGGTACTATAAAAGGAGATTTTATTATGTCAAGAAAACCAATTATCGCAGGAAACTGGAAAATGAATTTACTTCAATCAGATGCTAAAGCATTGTATGAAGGAATCAAATCATTTGTAGATAAATTCAGTGCAACTCAATTACCAACAGTTGTTATCGCTCCTGTATTTACATCATTAAACCAAGTAGCTGAAATTCCATGTGACTGTGGTTGCAACGGTTCAAAATTATATGTTGCAGGTCAAAACTGCCATTGGGAAAAATCTGGTGCTTTCACTGGTGAAATTTCAGTTGAAATGTTGAAAGATGCAGGTTGTTCATTCGTAATCATCGGACACTCTGAAAGAAGACAATATTTCTCAGAAACAGATGAAATGATTAACAAAAAAGCTAAAGCAATCTTGGCTGGTGGCTTAATTCCAATCATCTGCTGTGGTGAAACTTTAGAACAAAGAGAAGCTGGTGTAACTGATTCACACATCGCATCTCAAATCAGAGCTGCTTTAGAAGGTATTTCTTCTGAAGACGTTGCTAAATCAGTTATCGCTTACGAACCAATCTGGGCTATCGGAACTGGAAAATCTTGTGATGCTGACGAAGCTAACAGAGTAATCAAAATGATTCGTGGCGTTGTTGCAGAAGTTGCTGGTTCTCAAGCTGCTGATGCTATCAGAATCCTTTACGGTGGTTCTGTAAAACCTAACACAATCGAAGAACAAATGGCAAAATCAGATATCGATGGTGCTTTAATCGGTGGTGCATCATTGAAAGCTGATAGCTTCAACGAAATCATTGAAAAAACAATGAAAGTTGCTGTTTAGTTTTTGAATAAAAGATTGATTGACAGTCGAAATGAAAAATCCAGATAGAAATATCTGGATTTTTTGTTTGTTTAATAATGCTCATCGTCAAAGATTTTAAAATCTTTCGGAATGTTTTCTTCAATATGTTTAAATAATTCTTCCATCGACCATCCAAACGCTTCAGCAATTTTTTTGAGAGTAATAAGCTGAGCCTCATTTTCACCACGCTCAATTCGTGTCAAAGTAGATTTTGGAATGTCATTTTCATAAGCAAATAGTATCGAACTTTTACCAGTTTTGGCAACTCTTAAATCCCTTAAAGCCTTGCCAAACATCTTGCAATAAGTTTTTTCTTTTTCATTCATGAAAAAATCCTTTAAACAAATGACCCATATATGGGATATTAGTGTAAAATAATATCAGTATTGACCCATATATGGGTTATAGAAATGAGGATGAGATGGAAATAAAAGAAAAACTTGCATTTACATTGGCAGAAGTATTGATTACGTTAGGAGTCATTGGAGTTGTTGCGGCAATTACAATCCCTGGAGTGATAACTTCTTATAACAAAAAGATTACTGAAACTCGCTTGGCAAAATTCTATTCAGTTTTCAACCAAGCAATTAGACTTTCAGTCGCTGAAAACGGTGACGTTGATACATGGGATGATTATTGGAACGCTTCTGGGAACACCTATAAAGATGGACAAGCTCAAGACAATGAAACAGGGGTTGAAGGTGCTTTTGAAACATATTTAAAACCATATATGCAAATTGCTTATAAAAAGAAAATCTATTATAACGGCAAAAACCAAACATTGTATGTACTAATGGATGGAAGTGCTTTTTCGTACAGACACTTTGACACAAGAGATATTACATTCTTTCCCAAAGACGCTGAAAAATGTATAAAAATGGGAAAACATGTCGGGACATGTAGTTTTATGTTCATATTTCACCCCATCTCAGAAGCAGAGAGTTGGAAATATCATTATAATAAAGGCATAGAGCCATATTTGTATGATTGGGATGGAAGTAAAACACATTTGAAAAGTGGAGCGACTTATTCTTGTGCAAACTCAGGATATTATTGTACAGCAATGATAAAAAACAATGGTTGGAAAATCCCCAAAGATTATCCATTAAAATTGCAGTACTAATATTGAAAATTATAAGTTACTTATAGATTTAGTAAACTTCAAGCAAAGAAAAATAGCCGTTGTAGTGTCGGCTTTATTCGGTAAAAGGTTAGTGTGTAGGAGAAAATAAAGAAAAAGAAAATGGTTTGTGTACATGCTTTTTATACCCATTTGCCCAGAAAAAGTAACATGTTTTTAATCAAGTTTTACAATTCTTAATGTTTATATAAAAATAAAAATCTTTAACTTCATATGGTTGAGAATATTTGCATTATGTACTTTTTTTGAGTAAAATGATACTACGAATGATAAGGGGATAAAATGAGAATTGAGGCAAAAAATTTAATAAAAATATACGGGGATAGAAGTGTTGTTAATGATGTTTCTTTCAACATTAGTAAAGGTGAAGTTGTTTGTCTTTTAGGTCCAAATGGAGCAGGTAAAACTACAACTTTCTATATGGTTGTTGGTTTGGTTAAACCTAACAAAGGTAGCATTACTCTTGATGGACAAGAGATTTCATCTTGGCCTATGCACGTTAGAGCAAAAGCAGGTATAGGTTACCTACCTCAAGAAGCTTCAATTTTTAGAAGTTTATCTGTTGAAGAAAATATTAAACTTGTTCTTCAAATGAATGATAAGTTAACTGAATGTGAAAAGAAAAAGAAATTAGAAGAACTTTTGGCAGAGTTTGGGGTTGCAAGATTGCGTAGTTCAACTGCAATTTCTTTATCTGGTGGTGAAAGACGTAGAGTTGAACTTGCGAGAGCTTTGGCTGCAAGTCCAGATTTTATTCTTTTAGATGAACCATTTACGGGTATTGACCCTATCGCCATTGGTGAAATTAAAGATAATATTAGAAAACTTTCAGAAGAAAAAGGGTTAGGGGTGTTAATTACTGACCACAACCCTAAAGCAACTTTGTCTATTACAGACAGAGCTTATGTAATTTTTGATGGTAAAATTAAAATTCAAGGTAAGAGTGAAGAAGTTGCTGTTAATCCTGTTGCTAAAGAATTTTATTTAGGAAAGGACTTCACTTTATAATGAATTTTAAACTTCCTAAAATTACTATTTATGATAGATATATTTTTAAACAAGTAGCAATGGCTTCTTTAGTTGCCATATTGTTATTTTCTATTGTTTGGATTGCTCCAGAAATTTTGTTAAACACAATCAAAGGTGCTTTGGCTGGGGAGTATGGTTTCAAAACTGCAATCCTTCTTTTGATTTATGAAATGCCAAAAATATTGGATAAAGCTTTCCCTGTTGGGTTATTGCTTGGTACGTTGTTTACTTTTGATAAATTGAGTAAAGATTCTGAAATTACAATTTTTAGAGCAGTTGGAATGTCTTTTCCTCGAATTATTACTCCTGTTGTAGTTTTGAGTTTGATTTTTACTGCTTTGTGTTTTTTCACTGGAGATAGAGCTACTCCTTATGCCGCTGAAAAAATGCGTGCTATCCGAGGATATATGATTTCTACTCAGTACATTTATACTCAAAAAGATAACACTGGACATCCTTTGATGGCAGTTATTGTTTCTAAATCAATGAATAGGAAATTGGAAAATGTAATTGTTCTTGATTTTTCAAGTCATGTTTATCAAGATGTTCACCAGTTATCAAATATCTATTCTGCAAAAACTGGTTATGCTTATGATGATAAGTGGGTTTTGAATGATATTTCTAATTATAGAATTTCCAATGATGGAATTTATATTGATATAAATCATTTGAACAAAATGAATATCTTAGAAGGCAAAGCGGCTAGTAATGCTTATACTCTAATGACTTATTCTACATTGAAAGAACGTGATATTACTAATAAAAATTTAAAGCGATATGTAAATCTTTTGAAACAAGAAAACTTGTCAGAAGATTACCATGGAATGTTGAATAAATATTTGCAAAGATTTTTCCATCCATTTGTTTGTGTTCTACTTGCAATTTTGGGTTGTTTGTTAGGTTTTAGCAAACCTAGAGAGCAAAGATTGATTGGTTTTACAATTGCGATTGGATGTATTTTTATTTATTACATAACATTACCATTTTTCGATTTGTTGGCAGAAAAAGAAATTTTGCCTCCACTTATTACTGCAACGTTTCCGACAATAGCTTTCTTATGTGCTATTTTAGGTTTCTACAAGTCAAAGGATTTATAATATGAAATTATTGAAAATATTTTTAGGTTTATTAATGGTTATTCTTGTTGCAAACCCAGTTCATGCGGTTGGTGATATTTCCATTGATAAAAATGACGGTGTATATCATATAATTTTAAGTGGCGAAAAAGTTAAAAAAAGAATTAAATTTGTAGCTTCCGAAGATTTGATAACAAATAGAGAAGCTCATATAAAAGGAAATGCAACACTAACCGTCAATGCTGGTTTCTTTGACCCTAAAAATGGTAAAACAATTTCATACATCGTAACAGACAAAATGACCGCTGCTGATCCAATGTTCAATAATGCGTTATTAGCTAATCCATTTTTTAGAAAAAATATGAATATGATTTTGAACAGAAGTGAATTTCGTGTAATGCAATGTGGCAACAAATTTCAGTACGATATAGTTTCACACAAAGCGAATGTTCCTTTTGGGTGTTCTTTAATAACTTCAGCTCAAGGTGGACCATTAATTTTGCCAGAGCTTCATTTAGAAGAAGAAGGATTTATTGTTAAAAATGCGGAAGGAAATGTTATTAGGGAATCTGCTTCTGTGTTACATAAAACTTCAAGAACCATTATTGGTTTGAAAGGTTTGAATGAATGTCATATTTTAATATTTACAGATGATAATCCAGTAGATATGTACGAAGTTCAGCAGTATTGTAAAAAATTAGGTTTAGATAGAGCAATGGCGTTTGACGGTGGAAGTTCAACATCAATGAATTACAAACGTAATATAGAAGTTGTTTCTGTCAAAGGCGATGGAGCTGGTCGTATGTTGAAATCATTTATGTTGGTTTATTAGATAATTATTTTATATTAAAGTTTATAGAAATTAAAAACCCGATGAAATTCATCGGGTTTTATAATAATTTTGATAATCTTTTTAAAATAGGCGACACCCAGATTCGAACTGGGGGATAAAAGCTTTGCAGGCTTCTGCCTTACCACTTGGCCATGTCGCCATACCGTATATTTAATATAAGCGATACATACTCTGATGTCAAGGTTTTTATTATTAATACCGATAAACTAATGCACAGATACAGCAATTATACTTACAAACTCTCAAATACTTTTGGGCAATTATTTTTTTGCAATCATTTTTTCTAAAATATACTTTGCGGTTTCTAATTGTACATCTTTACGTTCAGATATATCTTTTGGGGTAAATTCAACTTCTATATCTGGGGAAATTCCCTTTTTATTTATGTCTTTACCTTTTGGAGTTAAGTATTTTGCAATTGTTAAATTCAAACCTGTTTCATTTGGCAAAGGAATAATTTTTTGAACCATGCCTTTTCCATATGTTTTAGTTCCTATAATTTTAGCTTTATGATAATCTTTCAATGCTCCAGATAAAATCTCACTAGCACTGGCACTAGCTCCATTTACCAAAACTATTACTGGTTTTTTAATTTCGAGGTCAGTATCTCTGGCCATAACATCATATCTGTAACCATTTCTACCGACAATACTAACTAGGCGTCCTTTTTCAATAAACAAATTCGCAACGAATACTGCATTAGTCAAAAGTCCACCTGTATTACCTCTTAAATCAACTATTAGTCCCTGTGAATTATTTGTATTTTCAAGTGCTTCTAGAAATTCATTGGGGGTGGAATTGCTGATAAAACTTGAAATTTGAATATAACCAATATTTTTTTCTATGTAACTTTTTACAGTTTTAATTTTTATTTCTTTTCTTATGACTTTTTTATTAATGCGTTCTTTATTTCGCAAAATATCTACACTTACAAATGTGTTTGTTGGACCTTTTACGAGGTTAGAAACTTCAGCAAGTGAAAGTCCACTAACTTTTTTCCCATCAATTGCAAGAATTATATCTCCAGCGTGAACATCTGCAAATTGAGCTGGAGTGTTTTCTATAACGCTAATGATTCTTATTTTTCCTGAATCGTTTATTATGTTAACCCCAATTCCTGAAATTTTTGAGGTAATTGAGGTATTTTGTTCTGAAAATTCTTCTTTGGTCAAAAATCTTGAATATGGGTCATCCAAACTTGCAAGCATAGTTTCTATCGCAACTTTTGCATCTTCTTCTGTTTGAATTTTTCCATCATAACGGTTTTTCCATCTTCCCCAGTGTTGGTGGTTAAAATTTGGATCATAGTATTCACTTTTTACCGTTTGCCAAGTTTTGTCATACAACGTTTGAGGTGAAACTCTTGTTGTATCAACTGTTTTGGTGTCAGAATTAAGCATTGGATTATGGTTTGTTGTGTAAAAAGTACGAAATGCACAGAATGTCACTGTTACGCCAACAAAAAATAATAATGCTTTAATCCTTCTTCTCATAGTTTTAATTTAACATCAATGATTTTTTTTTATCAATATACTTTATAAGTAAAACATGTATTTATTCAAAAATCTTTATAAATTATCAAAACCTGGAGAATATGACGGCAAATTTTTGTATCCAGAATTAGAAAGTACAGCTTTTTTAATATATTTGTTTGTATAATTACCTTTTTCTAAAAGTCGTTTAAGTGTATTTTCTCTCACCACAAGAGGATATTGCTCTTGATTACTTTCTGGATAAAGTTTTAAAATATCATTCCATACAAAAGCTTCCATTGTCCAAGCATAAGTTTCTTCTGCTAGGGAGTTGTATTCATCTTGGTGAAGTGCTTCGTGTGCAAGTAATGCTGCAATAGCACCAGCTGGAGCGTTTTTGTGTTTTGTATTGATATAGATGTATAATTTTTTACTTTTTTTCCATCCTAAAGCATCAAATGTTGCGTATTCTGCATTGATTTCACTTAGATTACGAAATTCAATTCTTACTGGTTTTCCAGAAAGGTTGTTTCCTAAAATTGCGTTACGAGAAAACATTCCTTCTGTGTCTTTTAGCATATCAAGTGCAACGTAGAATACTTCATCTTTTCCAACATCTTTGTACCCTGGAGTAATTTGTTTGATATATTCAGGAGTGTATTTTTTAGGATATTGGTGTGGTGTTGTCATATTTGGTTCTGCGGCAAAAGTTAGAGTTGCCGAGATTGCAAATAGTGAAATTACACCGAATATTTTTGTTATAAGTTTGTTTATTTTCATTCTTCCTAACCTCTTTTATTTAAACTGATGGCTAACATGAATTATAATTAGATTTTTTTTGAAATCAAATTAATTTATTTTTTTCTATTCAGTTTAACTAATTCAGAGTACATAAATTTATATTTGTTAGAATTATCAAGACTTTCAGCTTCTGAAATATATTCAAGTGCGGATTTGTAATCTTGTTTTGATTTATAAAATTCACTCATTTGTGCATAATATTCTGGATTGTTCAAATCATATAAAATTGCACGTTTCATACATTCTATCGCTTCATCTGTATCTTCTGTTTTAAATCTTACAAGAGCAAGATAATAGTAACCTTGTGAACAGTTCAAGTCTAAAGAAATAGCTTCTTGAGCGTAATCTTTTGCTGTTTCAAAATCTTCTTTTAAATAACTAGCTTTTGCCCCCAAAATATTTCCTGCAATGTAATTTGGATTTAATTCAAGGATTTTTTTTGCTATTTCAAGTGCTTTATCATATTCTTTTTCTTTAATATAAATATTAGCCAAATCGCTCAAATAATCTAAGTTTTCTGGATTTTTTTCGATGACTTCATTTACTAAATTTTTAGCTTTGTCGAATATATTTAAATCTAGATAAATTTTGCTTAATGACATTTTGGTAAAATCATCATTGAATCCTTTTGACAAATTTTCTTCAAGAATTTGTTCTGCACCAAGAAAATCCTTGTTGACTTCTAGAATCAATGCCTTTAAAACTCTTGCTTGTGGGTGTTCTGGGTTGATGTCTAAAATTGCATCAATTTCTTTTTGTGCTTTTTGATAATCTTTCTGGTCAAAATACAAGTATGCAAGGGAATATCTATAATCAAGATTATCTGGATTTAAGTAAAGAGCTTTGCTGTAAGCTTTTTGTGCTTCTTCGCTCCATCCATTGTAAAAATATGCGTTGCCTAGATTGTATAAGTATTTTGAATTTTCTTTATCGAAATTTGCTGCTTTAGAAAAATCTTTTATTGCTTCAATAAAATTCATTTTTTCTAATTCAAACAATCCTAAAAAGTTTAGGACTTCTGGATTTTGAGAATTTTTACCGATTTTTTCAAAAATTTCTTTAGCTTCTTCAAGTTTATTTTCGTCAAATTTAATTTTTCCAATTAAAAGTAAAACTTTTTCATCATCTGGATTGCAATCTTTTAGTAATTCCTTTGCTTGTTCTGTTTCTCCGTTAACATAAAGAGCTTCAGCACATTCAATTTTTACATCTGAATTAAAGAATTCAGATGTTTTGTATTTGTCAATTTCGCAGAATAATTTTAATTTAACAAGAATTTTAACTAATTCTTTTAAATTTTCAGTATTTTGTTGAGTTTCAAAAAGTTTTGTTGAAATTTCCAGAGCAGAATCAAGATTTCCTTGACGCTCTTTTATTATTTTGGATAATTTCAAAGCTTCAGTATGAGTAGGGTTTATCGCTAAAACCTTTTCAAGATAATCAATTGCACGAGCATAATTATTTATCAAAAAGTAGAGCTCTCCTATTTGAAAAAGAATTTCAATATTGTCATTTTCTATTTCAAGAGCCTTGTATAACATTTCAATTGCTGGTTTGTAGAATTTTTTATCTTTTAATTCAAATGCTTGTTTAATGTATTGTAAACTTTGAGTATTTTCCATAATTTATCCATTTCTATTCTTCAACAACTTCTTGTGGAATATAAAGATTGTCTGGAGCTTCTTCTTGTTTTGTTTCTTTTTTCTTTTTGAATAAATTTTTTAAACTCCATTTATCTTTTTTCTTTTTAGGTTGTTCAACTTTTTGATTTATGATAATTAAAACTTCATCTTCTCCAGCCATTTTCAAGTTGTTTCTTGCAATTCCTTCAAGACTATTATCTGATGTTACCATTTTCTTTTCAGATTTCAAATCTTGATTTCTTGCTTGTGCTTTTTTGAGTAAGTTTTGAAGTGTTACGGTTTTTCCTTGGTATGCAATGATTTTAGATACATTCATTATTGCACCATATCCGATTTGAATTAAGCAAAAAATGAGTGCAATCGTCAAAAAAGAATAATAAAAACCTGTTTGTTTAAAATGTTTTTTATTTTTTGCTTTTTGTTTTTTCTTCTGTTTTAAATCAGAATTTTCCATATCTAAAAAACTTCTCGCTCCCTTACTCTAATTATAAACAAAACTTAAATGACAGACAAACATATTTTTATATGTTTACAATTTAAAGTTTGTTGAGAATTTTAACTGGCTTCTAAGAACTTGATTTGTATTACTGTAAGACTGGCTAGCACCAAATTCTAAACGCATACGGTCAGAATCTTTATTTCCAAAAGGATTAATTGAAAGAACTACTTCCGCTTTTCTTCTATGTTTTGCAATATCTGCGGAAAAAACTTCTCTCAATGAGAAAAATTGATTAACTTTCCATTCTGGCGAAAAATAAAAATTATCATTATAGTTGTTATTTGTTGAGTTTACTGTTTTAGAATATGCAGTTCGAATTGCCCAATTTTTATATTCATATCTTGAAAAAACTCCAGAAGATTGCTCAAATTCTGCATAGTCAATACATTGATCATAAGTTGTACCTGCACTAAAACCTTTGTATTTTCTATAATTTGTACTTGATTTCGGGGCAATATTATATTCTGAACCTGTATATTTTGAATATTGGTTGTCATAAAAATTCAACGAAGATGATTTTAAGCTCGTATAATCGTTTTTAGCAACTTTTGCAGGTTTTGTAATATCTAATTTTAATAATTCGTCTGGAGAATCATCTAGAGTGATAGTATTTGCTTCTTCTTCGTTATATTCAGCATAACCTTTTAAGACATCGGTGTACATATCACCCATCTCGTATTCACCAGAAGTGTTTTCGTCTTCTTCGTCGGCAACATTATCGTATTCTTCATCACTTTCAACTTCTTCCTCTTCTTCATTGTCATTAGGTTTGATAGAAGTATCGGCAGTGACATCATCTGAAGTGATAACTGGTTCTTCTTCTTGAGTTTGAGCAGGGGTAGTTTCTTGCCCCTCATCCTCATCTGGAATGTGATATACAAAAACTGAAGATTGTGAAATTTTGTCTATCTTTATTTCAAACGGACTTTTTGCTTTGCAGGGCAAGATAGATAACATAAGAATAATTAATGTTAAACTAACCTTTTTCATATAAAGTATTTTACACTATTATTTGATTTTCTTCAATGGGGGTAAATTGATAAGTTTATTGTAGGCGTTGCCACGCCGACCTACATATTTTGTGGCAATAATGGGAAGGGAATAAGTTCCTTATTCCTTTATCATTTTCATTAACTTATAGACTTATTTACCCTTTTTAACAAAAATATATGTCTTGACATTGATATTATTATATGTTAATATACTTGTGGGGTAAATGTATATTTATAAGTCTTATCAATTTGATGAGACTTTCTTTTTCGGAATTTTTTGACTTTTACCCAAATACCATTAAATAACATGTCAAAATGTCGTACAAATGTATGATTTTTCACAAAAACGTTGAGGAAAATTCTCAAATGTTCGACAATATTAATAATGTAACATGTTAGAGGTAGTAATATGCAAATAAATAGTGGAATACGCTATAACGATAACGGTTTAACGACTTCAATCAAAGCCATGCACTTGGATAGTGTTCTGATTGGGATTAGTAATGAAAATGTTGGCGGATTCGATAAAGTTGGTTATCAAAGAAAAGAAGCGGTTGTTTCTTCTTTTGCGGAATTTTTAGGAGCTCATGCCGTTTCCACTACCAAAGATGATAAAGTTGGACGTATAAATGTTTCTGGTAATCCATTAGATATTGCTCTTGCAAATAAAGGTTACTTCCAAGTTAAAACACCAAATGGAATAAAACTTACTCGTGATGGAAGATTTAAGGTTGCAGAAGACTCATCTTTGCAAACATTAGATGGTGCTAGCGTTCTTTCTAGTGCTGGTACTCCAATTAAGCTTCCTTTTATTCCTCAAGATTTGAAGCAAATTAAAATTGATAAATCAGGAAAAATTACTATGTTTAACCCTGATACGAAAAAAGTTATGAATATTGCTCAACTTGGGGTTGTAGATGCAAATGGAATAGTTGTTATGGATCCAAATGTAAAACAAGGTTATAACGAATACTCAAACGTTGCACTACAAGAAGAGTTTATCAAAATGATGCCTATTATGAAAAATTTTGATGCTAATAGACAAATGTTTATGCTTCAAAATTCAGTTTTAGGTAAGGCAATATCTCAATTGAGTTCATCATCATAAGATAGAGGGTAGATAGATGTATAATTTACAAGCTATAATTTCAAAAGGTACTAATAACGCACTCGTTCAATTTGAACGTTTTGGTCAGATTGCAAATAATTTGGCAAATGTTCAAACTAATGGATATAAAAAAGTTACTTTTGAACAAATATTAAAAGAGGATGGTTATTTAACTGGAGCGGTAAGAACAGATCATTCTCAAGGCTCTATTAGAATTACTAAAAGCCCTTATGACGTTGCAATTGATGGTCCAGGGTATATTCCTGTTGTTTCTCCATCTGGCGAAGTTCAATATACAAGAGATGGTTCTTTTCGCCAAGGCAAAGATGGTTACTTAACAACAAGTGATGGTTGGATTGTTGGTGAAGGCATAAAAATTCCAACAAATTGCTTTAAATTTGAAATCAAAAAGAACGGCGAAGTTCTTGTTTATGATGCAAGAGGAGATAAAGCTAAAAAAGTTGGAACTATTCCTCTTGTTAGGTTTGACAATCCTGACGGAATGCAAACGGCAGATATGAATAGACTTATTGCAACTGATGAAGCTGGAGAAGGCAGATTAGTTAAAAACCATGATTGTATTAAACAAAACAACTTGGAAAGAGCAAATGTAAGTATTTATGAATCTGCAACAGACTTATTGAGATTGAATGCCTCAATGCTTGCAAGTATGCAGATGTTAAAACTTGCAGATACTATGTATAACAAATCAATTAACATCAGAGAAGGTTAATAATTGAAAGGTAAGATATAATGTACACTTCTTTAGACAGTATGGGTAAAGTTTCATTAATGATGGATTTGATTTCTCAAAGACAACGTGCTTTGGGTTCAAACGTTGCGAACGTTGATACTCCTGGATATTTAAGACAAGACATTAGTTTTGGACAATACTTGAGTACAATGAATAGTCCATTAGAAACTCAATTGTCTGAAAAGTTAGGTCCATCAGCTGTTATAACAGAACAATCAGATGACCCAATCAATCCTGCAAATGAACTTTTACAAATGCAGGAAAACGCAATTCTTTATTCTATGGCAACAAGAAGAATGTCAAATATAGTTACTGAAATGAAAACAGTAATTAACGTAGGTAAGTAATTTTAAGGCAGGTGATAAAAAATGGGTATAATGGATTCAATTGATATAGGTGCAAATGCCCTCAAAGTTCATGGACGTAGAATCGATGTTCACGCAAAAAACATCGCAAACCTTGATACGCCAAATTATGTGAGAAAAATCCCTGTACTTAATGCCGTTGATGATGTTTCTTTTCACGGACTTATGAATTCGATGAAAGAAGATGTTTTTGGTGTTGGAACTTTGCCATATTTAGAAGGTGGAGTAAGTTTTTCTGGCGTAGTTGAAGACCCAACATTAGGGGAAAAAATATACAAACCAGGACACCCAGATGCCGATGCAGACGGTTACATCAGAGCTTCTAACGTAAATGCTATGGTTGATATAGCAGATGCTCTAATGGCACAGAGAGCTTATGAGGCGAACTTGGCTTTAGTTAATATTTCAAAATCAATGGCACAAAGAGCTTTAGAAATTGGTAAATAATAATTAAAACATTACGTAATATGTGATAAAACACAATATCTCTCATCTGGGAAAAGAATAAGGAAAATAGAATGCCACAATGTATGGATAAATATAAGAATGATTTTGCAATAGAATTTGCTAAAATCATGCAAGAAAATTTACCCCAATGGAAAACCCTTCAGAAAAAATATATTAATGCATTGTGGAAAGGGGAAAAGCTTTTTTGGTACATTGGATGCTTTCTTTTTGCCTATCTTCCTGGGAAAAGAGAACTCAATTATGATTTAAACTTTCATATTTTTATGTCTATAATGATTGTAATTTTTGGTATAATTATAGTATTTTTTTGTGAAAATAAAGATTACCAAAATGAGATTAAAAAAAGTCTTTTTCCTAAACTGTTGAAAGTATTCGGAAAAGATATTGAATACGTTGCTGGTAGTGATTTCTATGATTTGTCTAATAAAGTTAACTATCGTTCAGGTTACATATCTCACTCAATTTATGATAACTCAATGTTATTTAATAAACCTGTAAGCTATGATTCTCCAGATGACATTTTTTCTGGAACATTCAATAATTGCCCATTCATCATATCTGAAACAAATATTACAAATGTTAAACGATATAATAATGGAAAATCTGATAGTTTTACTCTTTTTAATGGTATAACTATGCTCTTCAAAATGCAGAAGAAAATTAAATCCCACGTTTTAATTTATTCAAAAGGCTTATTTAAAAACAAAGTACCAAAGGATTTTGAAAAAGTAGAATTTGAATACGAAAAATTTAATAAAAAATACGATGTATATGTTCAAAAATCTCAAATGGAAGCAAGAGGCCAAATAGAAGCTAGATATCTTTTTAACACAGCTTTTATGGATAGATTTATGCAATTACATACAAGTTTTAAGATTAGCAAGATGAAATGCTCTATTTACAATGGTTCAATGCTAGTACTTTTGGCGACTAATAAAGATTTGTTTGAATTAAATAATATGTTTTATAGAATAGACGACATGAATCAATATAAAAAATTATTTGATGAATTCGCTTCTGTATTTTCTTTCCTAGAGGTACTTAATCTTTCTAGTAAAACTGGTTTGTAAGGAGAAAATAAATGTCACAATGTATGGATAAATATAAAGAAAGTTTTGCTCTTGAATTTGCAAAATTAATGCAAGAAAATTTGCCAAAATGGAGAGAAATACAAGAAGAAAATAAAAGAAAAATATTTACTAGCGATATTCTAAGTTCTATTATGAAATCTATTTTAGCGTCTTTATTGCTAGGTGGTGCTTTGTTTTATGCTATTTTTAAGGGTGGAGTATTGTATTTTGATATTGCTGACATAATTCTTAATTATTCATCAATATTTGTTGTTATTTTATTTGTTGTTGTTTTTGTAGTGTTTTATACTTCTGCTATTTTTAATCGAAATAAAAAATTTCAAAATCTGATGAAAGAAGAAATATACCCAAAATTATTGAAAATTTTTACTCCGAATATAGCATATAAGAAAGGTGATTTAGATAATTCTGTATATAATGCAACAAAATTGCTTGATGAAAATGCGACAATCCAAGAAAGGGATGATTTTTTCTGCGGTGAATATAATGGAATCAAATTTGGGGTAAATGAAATTGAATTAGAAACTTTACACCAAAGTCTTACAGATTCTCGAAGAAAAGACAATATTACTTTGTTCAAAGGGGTTGCACTGAATTTTACATTAAATAAAAAAATAAATAGTCATATTCATATTTATACAAAAAATAGTAAAAAACCTCCAAAAGGTTTTGAAAAAGTTAACTTAGAATATGCAAAATTTAATAATAAATATGATGTCTATGTTCAAAAAACTCAAATGGAAGCAGGCGGACAAGTTGAAGCTCGTTATCTTTTAACAACCTCTTTTATGGATAGATTTATACAGTTAGAGATGGCTTTTCCTGTAAGTAGGCTTAGATGTTCTGTGAAAGGTGCAGAGATGATGATTCTTCTTTCAACAGAGAATGATTTATTTGAAATTGGACATATTATGAATAGAATTGATGATGTTAGCCAGTATCAAAATATGTTTGGTGAATTTGCATCTGTATTTTCATTTATAGATGTGTTGAACCTATCAAGTAAAACAGGTTTGTAGGAGAAAATATAAGATAATACAAGTTAATATACACTTGATATTTTTGTAGGTTTAGCCTACAATATAAATAGGGAATATACATGGAAAAACAAATTATTTACTACACAACTATAGATGGAAAATGTCCTTATCAAGATTGGTATAATGAACTAGACAAGTCCATTCAATTAAGAGTTGACAAAAGAATTGACAAATTAGTTGGTGGAAATTATGGAAGCCATAAGCCATTACAGAAATCTGAATTATCAGAAATACGTATGGATTTTGGAAAAGGCTATCGAATTTATTATTATGATCTTGACACAACCTTAATTCTCTTTATTGGTGGTAGTGAAAAGAAAGACCAAAAAGCAGTAGTGAAACAATGCAATGAATATTTTAATGATTTTAATAGGAGATTTTCATAATGCTAAACAGAGAAAAATTACAAAATTTTATCAATAATGCTCCAAATTGGGAAGACGAACAAATTAAACGTTTGCAAGACCCTGAATATCAAAAGAATTGGGTAGAATTAACGTTAAGTGATTTTCTATCAGATGGTGATATTGATACTTTTATTAGATGTTTGACATATGTTGTTAAGGCTCGTGTTCAAGCTAGTGGGAGAGGTGAAATTAGCCGTCTAGCTAAAGAATTAAATATTGACCGTAGTAATTTATCTGAGATTGTAAATGGCAATAAGCAACCAAGATTAGAAACCGCTTTCAAGTTATTAACAGGACTTGGATATAAATATGATATTACTTTAAAATCAGCGTAATCTAATGAAAAATTTTGTAAGGAGAAAAGAAATGTCACAATGTATGGATAAATATAAAGAAAGTTTTGCTCTTGAATTTGCAAAAGTTATGCAAAAAAATGGTCAAAGATGGAGTACATCTCAAAAAAAAGGTATTAGAAATTTATACACTAAATGGGTATTAGCATATATTGGTGGTTTCATTGCTGGTTTTATCCCTCTAAAACGAGAATGGCTCAATTATGATTTGAATTTTCATATTATATTAGCAATAATTTGTTTTATTGGTGCAATATTTGCAGCTATTTTCTATGAAATTTATAAATTAAAAGAGGAGTTAAAAACAGATCTATATACAAATCTTTTAAAGGCATTTGGTCATGATATTGTTTATGACTGTGGCGAAATTTCATATTCTGAATATAATAATTCTCAGTTATTTGACAAACCAGTACGCCATATTTCCGTAGATAGTAGATTTTGTGGAATTTTTAAGGACAGCCCATTTGTTATTACAAAAGCTAATATGAATTATATAAACACTTCGCATGGAAGAACTCAAGAAACAAAACTTTTTAAGGGCATTTCAATGAATTTTAAAATGCAAAAGAAAATTAAATCAAGAGTTTTAATTTATTCAAAAGGGATTTTAAAGAATAACGCTCCAAATGGTTATGAAAAAGTTGAATTTGAGTACGAAAAATTTAACAAAAAATATGATGTATATGTTCAAAAATCCAAAGATGAAACAAGTGGACAGATAGAAGCTAGATATCTTTTTAATACCGCTTTTATGGATAGATTTATGCAACTTCATACAAGTTTTAAAATTGATAAAATAAAATGTTCTATTTTTGATGATACAATGCTAGTTCTTTTGGCGACTAATAGAGATTTGTTTGAAATAAATCCATTATTCAAGAAAATTGATGATATAAACCATTACCAAAAATTATTTGAAGAATTTGCATCAGTATTATCATTTTTAGAGGTACTTAATCTTTCTAGTAAAACGGGTTTGTAATATAATTTTTGTATGAGAATCTCAAAACTCAAAAAATATGTAACTTGGAACATAATATCTGTGATTGGATATTGCAGTTTAATTATTGTTGCGTGTTTTTTAGTTATGTTTTTATTGTCCTCATCCCAAATCGGAATGCGTCGAGATTTAGACAATATTTTCTTTGACTATACATTGAAATACGTATTAGTACCATATTATTCATTTTATAAACTACAATTATCCGCAGTGGCATTTTTCGCATTGGGTTCAATTTTAGAAAAACGGTACTATTATGAGCAAACACATTTTGGATTGAGAATTTTTGAAAATCACGACAAAATCTATTCAATATTATTTGTAATAGGACTTTCTTTAAATTTTTTACCATTATATATCATAACATTGTACATAATAAAAATATTTGTAAGGTTGTTATAATAATCAGATTTATGCTAAGATAAAGAAAGGTCAAGAATAATTTTGTCGATGTGGCGGAATGGTAGACGTGCATGCTTGAGGTGCATGTGGAGAGATCCGTGGGGGTTCAAGTCCCCCCATCGACACCATAAAGTAGATTGAGGCTTGTTCTCAAATCTACTTTATAATACTCGAAAGGGTCGGGCTGGAATCTCTTTTTGGGGGTTCAACGCAAGCGAGCAGAGTGCGAAGGCTTGATTGTGAATAATTAAAATTATGAAGCAATCAACCGTAGGCACGTTTAATGCGAGCGCAGCAAGACAGTCCCCCCATCGACATTATTATAATTAGCAATTTTGTGTTTATTAAAATAGGAGGGAAGATAAAATGGAAAACAATAAAATAATAAGATTAAATACAAGTACTAAAATCTTATACTCCCTTTTCAATTTTTTTGCACCCATTTCGTTCATAACTATTGGTGTTAACGCTTTAAATGCCTATAATATAATAGGCACACTGTTTTCTTTATTAAGTATCGCTATTGGACTATTTTGTTTAATTTCAAATTTAATTAAATATAACAGATTTTTATACATCAATGATAAGACAATAACTATATGCAAGGGTAAAATTAACAATCCCAAAGTTATACAAATTATAAAAACAGAAAATTTAGCATCAGAAAAAATAAGTAACAATTTTACAATCAAATATGAAAACAAAAAAATTCAACTTTTACATACCTCTTTTTCTATGCTAGGAACAATTTGTTACGTAGGACCTCTTGTTTTTATACCAGTATTAAAAAGTCTAAATACTACACTTCATAATTTAGTTGAACTATATGAAGTATTTCCTACACTATTTGAAAAAGCACCTAAAAAAACAACCAAGTTTTATGATATTATAATTGATATAATTACTTGGGGATTTGTCCTTTTTGTTAGTGCTATTGGCTGTCTAGGAATATTATTAACGCCGTTTTATCCATTTTTTAATTCAATATAATTCTCAGATTATAATCCATTTGAACATCAAACTTTATGAATAAACAAAGTATCAAGGAGAATGTAATGAAAAAATTTGTTGTATTTATATTTACTTGTTTTTTATTGACAGAAAGTGCATTTGCTGGCAATACTTATGATAGCTATGGTTATAAAACCGGCTCTTTTAAAACAAATGGAGACACCACAACAATTTACAACAGATATGGTTCTCGTACTGAAACATACAAAACCAACGGTGATACAACCATAAAATACGATAAATATGGTTCTAAACAAGAGGTAATTAAAAAGACTTCCTCTGGCTACAATACTTACGACAAATACGGCTCTAAAACAGGTAGTTTCAAAATAGATTCTAATGGAAGAACTACATCCTATGACAAGTATGGACAAAAAACTGGTTCATACAGAACAAATGGTAATACCACTACTCATTATGACCAATATGGTAGTAAAACTGGTAGTTATAGGTAAAACTTATTATTCTTTAAAATTATCCGAATGTTGACTATTGCGATTTAATAATTTCTCTTTAAATAATCTGTGAAGATTAAATAAAAGGAGAAAAATATGTCAATGTTTTGTTTTCAGTGTGAGCAAACTGCTAAAGGTCAAGGTTGTACAGTTGTAGGTGTTTGTGGAAAACAGCCTGATACTGCACATATTCAGGATGAAATTATAAGTTCACTAATTGAGCTTGCTCAAAATTCTGAACCAAATGACGAAACAACAAAAACAATTGTTGATGGACTTTTTGCAACTATCACTAATACAAATTTTGATAACAATTCTCTAAAAAAAATGATTGAGCATCCAAATTTTGACCTTCAAGAACTCTGGCATGGAGAGGATGATATAAGGAGTTTAAAATCCCTCATTCTTTTTGGGTTGAAGGGGATGGCTGCTTATGCTCATCATGCTTGGGTTCTTGGTTACAAAGATGAAGATGTAAATAACTTTTTCTATGAAGCTCTTTCAGCTATTCCAAGTGATTTATCTCAAGATGAATTAACTGCATTAGTTTTGAAAACTGGTGAAGTAAATTTAAAGTGTATGGAGCTTTTAGATAAGGCAAATACTGAAACTTTTGGAAATCCAGAGCCGACAAAAGTTTCTATGGAAATTGAGGCAAAACCTTTCATTATTGTAACAGGGCATGATTTGAGGGATTTGAAATTATTACTTGAACAAACAAAAGATAAGGGAATAAATATTTATACCCATGGTGAAATGCTTCCAGCTCATGCTTATCCAGAATTGAAAAAATATTCCCATTTAAAAGGGAATTTTGGTACGGCTTGGCAAAACCAGCAGAAAGAATTTGCAAATGTTCCAGCTGCGATTTTATTTACGACAAACTGTATCATGCCTGTAAAAGATAGTTACAAAGATAGAGTGTTTACTACATCTGTTGTGCATTATCCAGAGTGTAAATTTATAGGGGAGGACAAAGATTTTACTCCAGTAATTCAAAAGGCACTTGAGCTTGGCGGATATTCTGAACCCCAAAAAATGTGTGGTATAAATGGTGGTGAAATTTTGACTGTCGGATTTGGTCATAATGCTGTTTTTTCAGTTGCCTATAAAATTGTAGATGCCATAAAATCTGGTAATTTAAAGCATATATTTTTAGTCGGTGGATGTGATGGAGCAAAGGTTGGTAGAAATTATTATACAAAATTTGTTGAACTTGTTCCAAAAGACTCCATTGTTTTAACTTTAGCTTGTGGCAAATACCGTTTTAATGATTTAGACTTAGGCACGATTGGTGAAATACCAAGATTACTTGATATGGGGCAATGTAATGATGCGTATTCTGCAATAAAAGTTGCAATGGAGTTAGCAAAGGTTTTTGATTGTTCTGTGAATGAGCTTCCATTATCTATAGTTTTATCTTGGTATGAACAAAAGGCAGTTTGTGTTTTATTAACATTATTGTCTTTAGGAATTCAAAATATTAAACTTGGACCAAGTTTGCCAGCTTTTGTTTCTCCAAATGTTTTGAAACTTTTGGTTGATAAATTTCATATTGCACCTATTACAACACCAGAGGAGGATTTGAAAGAACTTCTTGGGTAAGTTTTTGAATTAAATTTAAAGAATATATTTTATTTGCTATAATATAGTCATGAAAAACAAGTTTACATATATTTTAGTTGGCTTATTTGCTTCTATGGGAGTTGTTAATGCTGATATGTTTGTTCCAGATTTTGAAACCATGCCAGCTATTCGATGTGATATATCTGAAACTATCTATAATCAAGATAATACTGTTGTAACTCATAACAAATATTTCAGGATTTTTAGAATTGATGACGAAGCAAAAAAAGTGTATCTTCAAAAAGCTCCTGTTGATAACTTGCTTTATATAGATGAAAACAAGGTTCAAATCCATCTCCAAACATTGACAGACGATTCTATTATCTCTGAACAGGTTACTATTGATAGAACTAATAATACTTACTCTGGAACATCCCAAATTATGTACGATAACGCAATGTTTCAATCTCGTTATGCAAAAACCAATGGCCTTTGCAAAGCTTTAAATTAACAATTCTGTAATAATTTTTCAAAATTAATCAATTTTCCAAAAGCAAAATCCTTTATAGATATATAGGGGAAAATTCTGCAATGGAAAAATTGTTGACTAAAAATAAGGAATGCAATATTTCTAATTCTTTGCCAGTATTTAGTGGCAAAACCTTTATTGTGGAAAAATTTCCTTTTTACAAAGAAAAAGAAATTGCAAAGCCTAAAACGTTATTTGATTGTGTTAAGTATTTTAGCAAGGTTAATGATGTTGAACAGGATTTAGTCGGTATTTCTTTCGGTTTTGATAATATCATTCTAAACGAAGAATTATCTGACAAAAAAGTTCGCCATTTAGCCGAAGAACTTGCAGTTGCAATAGATAATAATTGTGTATGGCGAGTTAAAGATTTGAAAAAAGAATATGGACAATTAAAAGAATTCTCACTCGCAAAAGACTTTTTAAACAAAAAATGTAAAGAGGTTTGGAATGTTTTTGATACTAGAGTTAAGAATATTCCTCATGAATCAATGAAAGCTCTCGGAATTACTAATAAACCAGATTTAGAATCTATATTAGGCGATTCCGTAAGATTCTATGAAAAAGATGGCGGAAATTCTACTTCAAGAATTATTGCCACGATTTTGAATAATGAAAATTTGGACTACACAATCAGTGATATCCACAAATTTTTAAAACTTCATCACGAAAAAGAAAAATTTAATTGTAATCCAAAAACTATTGAATACTTAATTTCTTCTCAAAATTATGACAAATACAAACTTTTTGATTTAGGTGTTGGGAAAATATCGATATACAAGGTTTATAAAGGTTTATCACTCAAGAATAAATGTAGGTTTATTTTTAACAATTTGCGAAATTTCAAAAAAGTCGCATAATAAATAAACATTTCTTAAAAATAACATGCAAAAAATTTCATGTTCTGTTTTAATAAGAACATGGGTATTGAATTATTAACAAATAAACCGATAAAGTTTTATCAAAAAAACGGGGTTAAATTTTTTGAAAGGTTTCGTGCTGTTGACAAAAACCGTAAACCAGTAGAATTATTCATGGATGAACAGAATGGTTGTCCTACTATTTTTGCCAAAAACCATGAGGGAAAACATTCCACTTTTGAATTGGATTTTGACTTGCAAAGTAGAACAATGAGGGGTAAAGCTATTATTGCTAACCCTAAACAACAAGAGCTTGGACAAGTTGTAAACCTTGCAGCATTGATGACTTTTTATGTTAATAAATTAAATCATTTTAAGATTTTCGCATTTAGAGAATCAATGCAATTTTTTGCCAAATTTGGATTTAAGGTTGTTACAGACAATGATGATGAAATTATGAAATTACTCAAACTTGTAAAAAAATCAAAAGGGCAAGAGTTTGAAAATTTAAGACGTCAAGCAGATTTCTTTGGCAATAGAGTTTCTGGCAAAGTTCCGAACGATGTTCCGTCTTTAAAATATTATGCTTGCAACGTTTTTAGCAACTATTTGAAAGGTCTTGCAAGAAAAGGGGAAAAATTTGACCCAGATAAAATCCCATATAATTCTCGCATGGATTTTTCAGATTGGGAATTTCAAACAGATAATAAAGACTACTTAAATCAGTTATTCAGAAAACATGAGATAAATTTCCAGATTTAAAAAGAGTATTAAAATGAAAATAGATAAGTTTAAAGTAGAAGAGTGGTTTAATAAATACGAAAAAGATGCTGTTTACGATTTAGCTGATACTTGTGTTGAGTCTTTGTCTATCAATGAATTGCTAGATTTTGTATATGATAGAGAAAAAGAATTGATGGAACTTTTTGAACGTAAATTGAATTATGGTGACATTCATGGCAGTTTACGATTAAAAAATGCTATTTGCGGGATGTTTAAAAACCAAAAACCTCAAAACATCACTATTACACATGGAACAATTGGTGCTAATCAGTTGGTTATGCTTAGTTTGGTTGAACCAAATGATAAAGTTGTTTCAATAATCCCAACATATCAACAACATTACTCTATTCCAAAATCCTTTGGGGGTAAGGTTCATACTTTATTCTTGAAAGAAGAGAATAATTGGCTTCCTGATTTAGAAGAGTTAGAAAAAATCGTAAGCAATGACACTAAAATTATCTGTATGAATAACCCAAATAATCCCACAGGTGCTGTTATTCCAGATGAAATGCTTGAGAAGATTGTACAAATTGCAAAAAAATCTGGAGCATATATTCTATGTGATGAAGTATATAGAGGTCTGAATCATAGCGGAAATCCTTTTTCTAATTCAATAGCAGATATTTATGAAAAAGGTATTTCAACAGGTAGTACATCAAAAGTTTTTTCACTTGCTGGACTTCGATTAGGTTGGATTGTCGCAAATGAAAATATTATTAATGAAATTAATCATCAACGAGAATATAACACCATTAGTGTTGGAATTTTAGATGATTGCTTTGCAAGTATCGCAATTGAAAATAAAGATAAAATTATTAAACGCAATATAGAAAAGATTTTGACAGGAAAAAAAATCTTAATGGATTGGGCAAAGAATGAACCATTAATTCATCTTGTTGAACCTAAAGGTGGTACAACAGCTTTTGTTGGTTATGATTTAGATATTCCATCAAGAGATTTGTGTGCAAAATTACAAGAAGAAACTGGGGTTATGATATTGCCAGGAGAAACACTTGAAGTTGAAAAATATTTAAGAATAGGTTATGGAAACAATTTTGAAAAATTAAAAAAAGCTTTGAATATTTTTTCTGATTGGATGAGAAAAAACTAATAACCTTAAATTCTTTATAACTCCACTCCCCTTGGAGAGGACATTGTGTTCAGTTTAACCCCTCATCCTAACCTTCTCCCCAAGGAGAAGGAATAATTTTATAAATTTCCCAATTCCATCATTTTGAGAAAATTTCTTGTCCTCCCCATATGTTGTGGAAGGACCGAAATCCTTGATTTCGAGGAGGGGTAATTATTTATCTTTAAAGCTTTTGATTGAGATACTTCGCTTCGCTCAGTATGACGAAATTTGAGAGAAAGACATCAAAACGCATACGGTAATATTCCCTCTCCAATGAGAGAGGGAATATTACCACTCCTAAGATTAGTATTTTTAAATTACAAAAATTATCCAATAACTGGAGCAACGAATGTTCTTGTTGCTAGTTCTTTATCAAGGTTGAATAGAGCTTGTTTATCGTCGCCAATTAGTCTTAATTTTGCTAAAACAGTTCCAACATTTGATTCTTCTTCAACTTGTTCTTTCAAGTACCAATCCAAGAAGGAAACTGCTGCCCTATCTCGAACTTCTTCTGCTACATCCATTAATGAATTTATGCAAGATGTTACATATTCTTCGTGTTCAAGAATTTGTTCAAAAATTTCTAAAGGAGTTGTTCCTTTAAGTTCTGGTTTATCGATAGCTCCTAATTCAAGATGATTGTTACGAGTGGTTACGTAGTCATACATTCCCATTGCGTGAGCTCTTTCTTCTTGAACTTGTACGTCCATCCAGTTTACAAAACCTGTTAATTTAAGTTCTGCAAATACTGCTTTCATTGCTAGGTATAAATATTCTGAGTATAATTCTTTATTGATTTGTACATTGAATGCTTGTTCAAGTTTTTTATCCATCATAATTATCTCCTTTTTTATTTGTTAAGTGTTTCTACAATTGCTTTTGCAAGGTTTTCAATTTCTTCCATTTGGTTTTCTTTAATTGTAGATTTTAGAGTTAATTTGTTGCCAATAATTTCAGTATTTTTCAATTGAGAAACCAAATCTGTCATTAATTTTCCTGAAGTTGGAGCCCAAGAACCGTTTTCAATGATTGCAATTTTACGATTTTGAAGATTATGGGCAACAATATCGTGCAACAAGTTTTCCATAGAAATAAATATTCCATTGTTATAAGTTGTTGATGCAAACACAATATGTGAGTATTTAAACGCATCTGATACAACATAAGAAGAATCTGTAATTGATGTATCAACAATTTTAATATCCTTAACACCTAAATCAGCAAGTTTAGATGCTAAAATTTCAACTACGTTTTGTGTTCCGCCATAAACTGATGCGTAAGGAATTAATACAGATTGGATTTCTGGCGTATAAGTTGACCATTTTACGTATTTGTCAATAAATTTGTCAAAATCTTTTCTCCAAACAAAACCGTGCAATGGACAAATCATTTTTATTTCTAATCCAGAAGCTTTTTTCAATAATGATTGAACTTGTGGGCCATATTTACCAACAATGTTTGTGTAATATCTTCTTGCTTCGTCCATATATCTATGTTCAAAGTCAACTTCATCAGCAAAAATGTTTCCGTCAACAGTTCCGAAACTTCCGAAAGCATCTGCTGAAAATAAAATTTTATCTACTGTATCATATGTAACCATAACTTCTGGCCAGTGAACCATTGGTGCAAATACAAATGTTAGATTGTGTTTGCCTGTATTTAAAGTATCCCCTTCTTTTACAATAACTAGTTGTTCTTCTGGTAGTTCAAAATCGAAGAATTGACCAAGCATTGTTTTAATTTTTGCATTACATACAATTTTAACATTTGGATATTTTCTAACAATACAAGGTATTTCTGCACAATGGTCAGGTTCCATATGGTTGATTACCAAGTAATCTAAACTTCTTTCGCCCAAAACGTGTGCAACATTTTCCATGAATTGGTGTGTAACTGATTTGTCAGCTGTATCAAGTAGTACAGTTTTTTCGTCCATTAATAAATATGAGTTGTATGAAACTCCAGTTGGAACAGGGTAAACCCCTTCAAACACAGATAATCTTCTGTCATTTGCTCCAACCCAAAATAAATCGTCAGCAATTTTTTTTGTGTTATACATAACTTTTTCTCCTTTGTTAAAATTATGATAGCACAAAAAGATGATAATAATTATCAAGTTTAATTATTTAATAATTTTTAGCAAAAGAACAAAGTTTAGGATAACAAATTTGTTTAGGTGGTTCGGGGGCAAAGCCCCTGATGACTCGAGCCATTTTATCATTCGTGTTTTTCTTTTCATAACTATTCTCCCTCGCCCTTTTTAAAGGGAGAGGGAATGATGTTCAACATTTCCCAAGTTGCTTTGTTTTTCTGTCGGCTTAGTAAAGCCAACCTGCAATTTCATTTGAGATACTAATAAAAATCAGTTGGATTGCTTCGCTCAGTATAACTGATGATGTTAACAATACTTATTATTTATCACTTGAACCAGAATTGCAGAAAAAGTCTAGGATTTTTTCGTTGTATCTATTATCAACAGCACTGAATGGGAAAATTTCCCCTCCAAATTCCTTTCTAACGTGTGATATTGCAGATTGAATTTTGTTTTTTGAAATACAATCTACCTTTGTAACTACTGTTATAATTGGCAAGTTATATGCAAGTACCCATTCTCTCATCTGAAAGTCGTTTTTTTGAATCTCATGTCTTGCATCAACGAGTTGAACTAGATATTCTACTTGTTCTCTTTTTAGTAAATACTCTTCCAAATATTTTTGCCATTTGTTTCTTGCTTCAATCGAAACTTTTGCATAGCCATATCCTGGCAAATCTGCAATCATAAATTCATCGGAAAAGTTAAAGAAGTTTATTAATCTTGTTTTCCCTGGGACATTTGATGTTTTTGCCAGTTTTTTATTATTCGCTAATCCATTGATAAATGATGATTTTCCAACATTTGAACGCCCAAGAAGAGGAAATTCTGGAAGTTCATAATCTGGACATTGGCTTAATTTTTCAGCACTTATTAAAAATTTTGCATTCATAAAAGGTTTCATTTTGTTGCAGCCTTTTCTTTTTGTTCTCTTAGTTTCTTTTTATACAAAACAGTTTGGAATAAATTGCACATCTTGTCATTGTTAACTACTGTCAATTGTGTTTTGTTATTCACAAAATCAATATGAAAAGAAGATTCTTGATTGAAAACATTTGCCTGAATATTTACGATTTGAAACAGCCCCTCAGTTAAAATACTAAGAGGCTCTTTCATAAATGTTTCAAATGTTTTTCTTATATCGAACTTTTTCATTATATTTTTTGTCTGAAAACTTGAATTCTTTGTTCAACAGCAGCTTTATCAGAAGCGTTAGGAGCAAGTGCTAAGTATTGAGTGTAGTATTTAACAGCACCTTCGTAGTTGCCTTCTGCTTCATATGCTTGAGCTTTCAACTTGGCAATTGATGGAGCATTGTGATAGAAGTCGATTGCTCTGTTACAATATTCAATAGTTGAAGCATAATTGCCTTCTTTGTATTGTCTAAGTGCAATTTCAAAGAATTCGTTTGATTTCATTTCGCATAAATCAATATAGTGAATACCGTTTTCTGCAATTCTGTTATCTGGATCAGCCATCAATGCTTTTTGAAGAGCTTTTCTTGCTGTTCTAAATTGTTTGTGTTGAACAAGAATTTCTGCTAAGTACAACTCATCATCAACACTTGTTGCAAAATTGATTGCATTTTCGAATGTATAAACTGCATCTCTTTCACGACCAAGTGATAAATATGCTTCCCCCTTGATTACTGTATCCATCAAGCTGTTGCTTGCTGATTGGATAATGTAATTAAGATTGTCTTGAGTATATTCCATTTGGTGTGTAATTTTACCAAGTTTGATTTTTGCAAGGTGAAGTTTCAAATCGTTTGGAGTTCTTTGAATAGCTTCATTTACATAATCATATGCAAGATATACGTCTTTGTTTGTTGTGAATTTGTTACTATCTGCTGTATCTTTAGCCATTTCGTAATAAGTATTAGCAAGACCTATAATAGCATTGTTGTTATAAGTTGCATCTCCCAAAAGTCTTGAATAATATTCAAGGGCTTGTGGATATTTTTTAGTTTCTAATGACATATTTGCAACTCTGTAAATTCCTTCTTTATAATTAGGATTTAAGATGATTGCAGTTTTCAATTCTTCCATAGCAAACTCGTGGTCTGATCTTCTTTCATATACACCAGCCAAGTTGATGTATGGACGAGAGTTTTCAGGTTTTACATAGATTGCTTTTTTGAATGAATTGATTGCAGCAGGTTGGTTACCTTGTTTTAAATATAATTCACCTTGTAAATTCCATCCTGGAGAAGAATTAGGGTTGATGTGTAGTGAGTGGTTCAACCAAGTCAACGCTTTTGTATAATCTCCACGTCTAGATTCAACTTGTCCCATATGGTACATAGAAGTTGGGTTGTGTGAATTGTATTTGATTGATTGTAAATAGTATTTTTCAGCTTGGTCTAAATCACCTTCTAGCATCGCAATATTACCTAAGTTGTCATATGCAGGTGCAAATTGAGGGTTAATTTTGATAGCTGTTTTGAATAAATCTTGTGCATCTTTTCTGTTACCAAGTTTCAATGTTGCAACACCCATTGCATTGTATGCTTGATAATAAGAACTATCTAATTCTACTGCTTTTACAAATTCTTGAATTGCAGCATTAGACAAGTTTGAAATATTTTTAATATATTCAACGTCTGAAGAAGTTTCTCTCATCAAATAAACTAAACCTTGAGCATAGTGGAATGTAGGATTATTAGGGTATTTTTTTATCAATCTGTCCAATTCTGCTTGAGTTGGAGCTAATTTCCACTGTTTAGCTTGAGAAATTAATTGTAATGCTTTTGCGTCTAAATCGTTAGGGTTTTTTGATAATATTTCTTTTAGTCGTGCATCTGCATCTTCATAGTTGTTATATTCAATCAATCTACTAATATCTGTATAACTTTTTGATACTTGTGCTTTAATAGGTTGAGCAGCAAACGCATGAGGGGCATATAGAATGCAAGATGTTAAAATCATTGATGTGGTTAATAATTTTTTACAATTCATGTTTTCCTAACCTTCTAGCTTAAAACTATTCTAAATCTAACAAAAATATTGTATAATAGTTAACGAAAAAAGGCAATAGGTTAAATAGATGGTATTAAACGCAAACTCTAAACAGGATTTGGAAGATTTTAAAACATATATTTTGGTCGAGAAGAATTTTTCTGAACATACTGCAAAAGCTTATTATTCCGATATTTTGAGCTATTTGATATGGTTAGGTAATGATGAATGTGAACAGGCAAATTTATCAAAAATGAGGGAATATTTGCATTTTATGCAGAAATTTAATTATAAAAAAACAACTGTTGCGAGAAAGATTGCATCCCTCCGAACATTCTATAAATACTTGCATAGAGAGAAAAAAGTTGAGCTTAATCCTGCTGAAAATTTAATATCCCCTAAACGACCGAAGTCATTGCCAAAATTCCTCACAATGGATGAGGTTGAAGAAATATTGAGTAATATTAATATCGATACTCCTGCGGGTTATAGAAATCGTGCAATTTTAGAGCTTTTATGGGCTAGTGGAATGCGTGTTTCTGAGTTGAGTGGATTGAATTTTGGAAATTTAAATCTCGAAAATAATGAAATTACTGTTTTTGGTAAAGGTTCAAAAGAGCGAATAATTTTGATTACAGATAGGGCAAAAAAATATTTACAAGGTTATATTGATTTTGCTAGAGCCCTTGTTGCAAAAGATTATAATTTGGGCCCAATTACAGATACTTCGCCTGTTTTTATTAACAAAACAGGATATAGATTGCAAACAAGAATGATTCGCAATGTGATAAATGATATTGTTGAAAAAATAGAACTTCCTAAAAAGGTTACTCCGCATATGTTTAGGCATAGTTTTGCAACACATTTGATTGAAAATGGTGCGGATTTGAGGGTTGTTCAAGAGCTTTTAGGTCACGCAAGTATTTCTAATACTCAAATTTATACCCATATTTCTATGCAACATATGAAAGAAGTTTATGACGAAACTCACCCTAGAGCTTAATCTTGAGTGATTGCAACTTTTAGGCAAGAATTTTTGTTTTGTGCAAAGAATTTGTATGCCTCTTCTATTTCAGAAAGCTTATATTTTTGTGTGATTAGAAAATCAGTATTGATTTTTCCTTGAGAAATTAGTTCTAAGAGTTCTTTGCAATAAATCGCATCTACTCCACCTGTTTTAAAGGTTAGGTTTTTTCCATACATTTGTGGAAGAGGAAGAGTTTGATTATCTTCATACATTGCAACAACACCGACAATTGCATTTGGTCTTGCAATTTTCCAAGCTAATTCAAAAGTTGTTTTTCCGCCAGCACATTCAATTACTCCATCTGCTCCACGACAATCTGTAAGGTTTTTAATTTCTTGTTCAATATTGCAATTTTGTGGATTGAGAAAATAATTGGCAAGATTTTGTTGTTTTGCGATGTTTAATCGATTTTCATTTGTGTCGATTACAATAATTTTTTCTGCTCCAAGGAGTTTTGAACAAATCATTGCACACAGTCCAACTGGACCAGCCCCAATAATTGCTATGGTATCTCCTTTTTTTATTTCGCACATTTTAGCTCCAAAATATCCGCTAGATAAAATGTCTCCGACAAAAAGAGCATTTTCATTTGTGACGTTTTCTGGAATTTTGGTTAATCCTGTGTCTGCATAAGGAACTCTAATATATTCTGCCTGGCAACCATCTATTCTGCAACCTATTTCCCAACCGCCTTTTTCGCAATTGTTAATATAACCTCTTTTGCAAAAATAGCATTCTCCACAAAAAGTTTCGCAATTAGCACTAACTCTGTCCCCGATAGAAAGATTTTTTATGGCATTGCCTAATTCTACGATTTCTCCAACAAATTCGTGACCTAGTGTAATTTTGTTGTTTGCTCTTGGTACTAATCCGTGCATAATATGTAAATCACTTGTACAAATTGTTGATAAGGTTACCTTAACAATTGCATCTCGTGGATTTTGAATTGTTGGTTTTTCTTTTTCAACGAGTTTAATTTTTTCTTCTAAATCTTTGTTGTAAACAAGTGCTTTCATTGGTTGTACCCCTCTTTTTAATCTCCAGTTTAGCATAGCAAAACTTATTAGCATTATGCCAGATTTGATTATTTTAGTAAAGTTCTTGAATTTTTAAAAGGTATGTAGTTGAGTTTTGTGCCTAAAAAGCCCTGTTTAATACGGTTTCGAGGTTTTTACTTGCAAAAACTCTGAAAAAATGCTATTCTAATCGGGTATGTAGTTAAAAGAAAGATTTGAATAATGAAATTTGATTCTGAATTTATTCGTCAAATATTATTGACTATTGAAGAACATGAAGATTATGTTATGAGTTCAAGAACTTTACTAAAGCAACTTGAAATTAATACTAGGGCTTTAGAAAGAAAATTTATGGGTCACATTTTGCTTTTAGCAGATGATAAATTGCTTGAATCTACTTCTGTAAAATATCCTTTTGGGTTTGTATTTGGGGTAGATGGTGAATATAGCATTATCGATGTTGGATATAGATTAACTGCAAGAGGTTACGAGTTGATTGATATTTTTAGAAATGAAGAAGTTTTTGAAAAAGTGAAAAATTATTCAATTGATAATGCTTTAGAATTTTCAAGACAACTGCTTTTGAAAAAAGCAACTTCTAAAAGAAAATCATTTTTCGGTTAGAAAATATATAAAAACGCTATATTGACAATGAAATTACATCGTAATAATATTAAACTCAAGGAAAAAGGAAAAGGAAATTTATGAACTTTAACGCAATGATGATGCAAATGATGATGATGCAAAGCCCAACTAGAGGTGGTCGTTGTCTTGCTCGAATGCGTTAGTTCCAAGATAAACATTTTAAAGCCACCTCTTAGAGGTGGCTTTTTTAGTATTAGTTTTTAATTTCATACAAAAGAGGAAAATATAAAGTGATAAAAAGTATTGATAATATAAATTTAGATAATAGATATTCTTTCAAATCGAATTCAAATAATACCCCAAGTTTTGGTAACGCTAATCTTTCAAAAGAGGCAAAGTATTTAAACAAATTCATCAAATCTCAAGAAAATCTTTCTACAACAAGATTTATTCAAGGTACAATGACAAATTGGCTTCCTAAAGCTATATTATCGAGAAGTTTGGTTGATTTTTCAGAATTTACATTTTTGGAATTTTTAGAATCTGGTCTTTTTTATTTTGCCGCACCGTTTTTGGGTGAAAAGTTGTTTCGTAATGGATTGTTTAAAAATGTTCAGCCTAAAAATTTAAAAAATAATGTTTCCTCTAATTTGGCTAAAAGTCTTGATGAAATTAAAAAATCTTCTTTAGATAAAAATTTGCAAAAAAGATTAGTTTCGACAAAAGCTGGGATTGTGCTAGCATGTCTTGCTGTTCCTGCATTGGAATATGGCTTAGGTTTTGCGAAAAATTTGTTTACATTGAAGGTTTTTAAAATAAGTGATTTCAATAATGTAGCAAATTTGAACAAAGAAAAAAATGAAGATGCTGAATTGAGTAAAAAAGTTGAAACTCACTCTAAAAAGGTATTAACTCAAGTTGGAATTTTGTCAGGATTAGGTGTTGCATCTGGATTGTTGCTTGCCTCAAAAGGACATAAATCTAATATTGCTCAAAAGTTTTCGGAGATTTTGTTAGAGCCTGGGGTTGCAATTTCTAAATTGCTTCATAAAGCTGGGGTAAAATCTAAAAGTACAGATAATTTTTTGAAGGATTATTTAAAATTAGATTTTAGTAATAATAATGGGAAGTTGGCATTGAGCAAAGGTCAATTAGCTCTAACTTGTATTACTGGATTGTTCGGGTATTCTAGTGCTGCAAAAGATAGAGGTAAATTAGATTTCTATGAAGTTTGGACGAGAGTTCCATTAGTTGTTGTTTATACTATTTTTGGTTCTTCAATTTTAGATTCTGGATTTAAAAAAATTCTTGCGAAAAAAGGGAAATTCCCTGAACTTATTAAATCTGATTCGCAGGGCAATATTGCACCAATTCCAACAAGTAAGGATTTGCCAGTGATTGCTGAAAAACTTTCAAAAGCAAATAAAACTCCGCTAAATTCTGAATTAGAAACGTTAATAAAGCAAAAATCAATAATTACAGGCGTTCCATATTTATTTAGTGTCATTGCAATGGGATTTTTATTGAGTGGTGTTTCAAGGTTATGGACACAATATCGCTATAACCAACAGACAAAAAATGCTCAAAATCCACAAAAACCTCAAGCGGATTTTATCAAAACCAGCCCTGTGTTCAAAGGTATAATTGAAGGATGATAAGTTTAATAAAGTTTATCAGTTGGTTACGTAATATTTTCCCTCTCCCTTGGAGAGAGACGTACAAACCTGACACTAAATATTTGTTTTGATAAAATTAGCTAAGATTTGTGCAATGATTTTATGTGATTCTTTTGAATAATGTAATCCATCAACTGGGGATGGAGTTACAAATTCATTCAAATCTAAATAAAAACAATTCATTTCTTCTGAAACTTTTTTAAAAATTGGAAAAACATTTTTAATTTTTTCAACAGAATTTAAGTCAAATTGCATTGCAAAAATTCCGTCGAGGATATTTTTCTGGATTTTTACTGGTGGAATTATTAAAATTTTTGTTTGAGAATTTGCTTCCCTGATTGTTTGAATTAGGTGTTTAAGTCCTGCGGTTGCGGAATTTTTATCCAAATTATAGAAATATTGTGAATCGTTTGTCCCAAGTGCAAGGATACAAATATCAATATCTTTATGGTTTTGGAGATAAATTGGTAGATATTCTCCGCCACAAAGTTTAATATTTTCTGGATTTTTGAAAAATCCTGTACGATTATTCATTCCTTGTTCAAGAATTTCGTATTCTGGCGATAAAAGTTCTGATAGAATTCCAGTCCAGCGTTCATTTTTTGTATAACGTCCAAATGTTTCTGGAATGTATCCGTAAGTGTTTGAATCTCCGTAGCATAATATTTTTTTCATACTTTTTATTATATGCTGAATTTCGGCATATTTATAGTTAATAAATAAAGGATTAAGAATTATTAAGTAGTCTAATATAATTTAGCAACTTTTTCTATTCTATCTCGTTATATTAAGTGAAAGGTAGAAGGAAAATTTATGAAAAAATTATTGTTGATGTTTGTATTTGTTTGTTTTACTTGCTTAGGTGCAAGTGCAGACCAATTTTTGATGTACAATAACGCAGGTGCTCCATCACGTGTAATGTCACTTAATGGTTATAGCAGATCTATCAATACTTTTGGTTCAAATGCTGCTTTCACTCCAGCAAATAGAGCTAGAACTGCTGCTCGTGTTAGGGCTGCTAAACGTGAAAATGCAATAAATAAATATCTTGAAAATGCTGGCAGATATGGCAATTCAGGAGGACGTACTGTTGCTATGCAAACTCAATCTGTTTCAAGATTTGATAAAAGTTATTCTGTAAATAGAGCTCAGAAAACATATACAAAAGGTGGAGTAACTTTTTATAACTAATTTTTAGATTTTAAATATTTAATGATATATAAAGGTCGGTTAATATTTTCTTATATTGCCGACTTTTTAAGTTTTAATAAGAATTAGTTCTAAAGAGCATTAAAATTTTTTATTTTTAGAATAATATATTATCAATAAATGACTTCAGGGGATTAAAATATGAGAAAATTTTTAACAACTATAATCTTGTTATTTTGTGCAATCGATATGACTTGTTCAAGTGCGATTGCAACTCAACAAATATTTTATAATAGTGCAGGAACAGGTGTTCCATCGCAAATGATGGATGGATATGGGAATATTCAAAATCTTAATGGTTTTGGTTATAATGCTCCTTATGTAGTTACTCGACCAGTGCGACCTGTTTATCCGATTGCAAGATATGCAAAACCTGTTCACCCAGTCAGATGTTGTGCAAGACCTAGACCGCCATATCCTCCAAATATTACCCACAGGGATATTATTATGGCAAGAACTTATTATAGACGTTGTCCTATGTATCAACAGTATTACACAGTAAAAACTCCTCCTAAACAAAAGGAAATAATCTCTCGTTTTGATAAAAATTATAAAATTCCACAATCTTCGCAAAGAAAAGTTTCTTGTGGTGGAATGACTTATTATAATTCAGCAAATCCTTGTAGATAAAATTTTTAATTAAGCTTCAATACTGCACTATGTCGGTACGGAGTTGCGTTTTCATTCCTATATGAATAGAATAAATTGTTGTTGTGAACTGTACAATATGGACAAACATCAATTTTTTGAACACCGATTTCTTCAAGTTGACGTTTATTGATATTCTTTAAATCTACAAAAATATTCCCTTCTCTTATTTCATATAGCCTTTCGAAATTATTAACTGTTTTAGATAATTTCTGATAAACTTCTTCTCCGACATTATAGCAACAAAATCCAATTGCAGGTCCAATAAGAGCTACAATATTTTCTGGTTTAGAATTAAATTCATCTATCATTTTTTGAACAGTTTTTGAGGCAATATTTCCAGCTGTTCCTCTCCAGCCAGCGTGAGCAATCGCTCCAATATTTTGTGCTTCATCATATAGAATTATTGGTGTGCAATCTGCAAAGTTTAAGAAAATTCCAAGATTTTTTTCTGCTAAAACCAAAGCATCTGTATCGGGATAGTTTTTAATATTTTTCTTTGTTATCTCAATATGTGATGTGTGAGTTTGTGTTGGAAAAAGTAAATTTTCTCGTTCTATTTTTAAACTATCGCAAATAATTTTTTTGTTACTTTCAATAGTGTTTTGTACATCATTTTGAATATCTTCGCTTTTGTAGCAAATACAAATATCACGTGTTGTAAAAAACGCTTCTGCATTTTTTATCAAATCTGATTTTAAAATTCTTTTTCCTTCAATTTCGCCAAAATAAAACATAATCAAATTGTAGCAGAATTTTTTACGAAGCAGAATTTTTTTACAAATATATAAAATTCTTTGCAGAATGCTTAGAAAAATATTCTCAAATCCGTTACGGCAACTTGATATAAGGTAAATTTTAACCTCTTACAATTGACTACCCCTAAAAAATGTGTTAAAATCATGATATGGGTTGCTTATGGGGCTTGAATATGAAAAATAAAAGTTTTGGATTTACACTATCAGAAATTATGATTGCACTTGCACTTATTGGTGCTGTTGCGGCAATGACTATTCCAACTGTTGGTTCAAGTGTTCAACAAAGAGCTAGACTTGCAGAGTTTAGAACAGCACATTCTAAAGCTGAATTAGCCCTAAAAAGTATTATTTTTGAAGATGCTAGAATTCCACAATGTTATAATAGCCAGCATACAAATAATTCCTTTGGTTTATCTGCGGCTCTTGGTGGAGCATCTATTAGTGCCAAGGGTACTGGTTGTCCAGCGTTGACAAGAGATTTTACTAGGGCAATGGGTTCTGTAAGAAGTTGCACAAGTAATCCGAAACGTGAAGGCTGTATCCCGAATAATTATCCAGATGGAGGAAATTGCTTTAGCGTAACAGGAACAGAAGCTTATGTTTTGGATAATGGAATGATTTTGTTTATTTCAAAAGGTACTACGGGCATGAAACTTTTCGCAATTGATGTAAATGGTCGTAAAGGTCCTAATAAATGGGGACAAGACATTTTTACATTTGGTGTTTATCCTTCTGCGGCAACCAGATCTGGAAATAATGTATATGTTTCAGATTTAAAAGTTTTACCTCATCAATCTTGTTTGCCAAGAAGTAATGCCTCTGCAAAAAACTCTAAACAAATGTTGGAAGAATCTACAAATTATAAATAATCAGTTCAATAGTCCATAAGTTTCATTGTACATAATCATATGAAAATCTGGACTTGTCATATTTGGATTTCTTTTCATAAATTTTTTCACATCGAATTTTTTTAAATATTTGTCTAATTTTTCGATAACTTTGGTGTTACCCTCATTTTCGGATTTTAATTTTGCAATGTAGTTTTCGGTCATTGCTTGAACTTCATCTTCTGTCAATATTGGCATTCCTCCAATTTTAACTTCGTCTTTATCGTCATTTTCAAGGTATTTTTTCTCTTCGTTTTGTTGTTGATTTTGCTGATGTTGATGTTTTTCCTGTCCCGTAGAAATTGCGGATTCAATTCTTTGACCAAAAGGATTGTTTACTGCATTGAACATTTTTGACCTCTTTTACTTTTCTTGTAAATTGTCATGCATGTTTACGGCATTTTTTTCAAAAACTTTAATTTTACAAAACAAAAGACCAGTAAAAATATTACTGGTCAAAAGTGTGAGTAAATGTATATTTATAAGTAGTTGTTAGGATTCTTTATGCAAATAATTCTGCGAATGGTCCTGCTGGATCTTTGATATTAGCTTCAACAGCACCATCTTCTGCTAATTTCATACCTGGCATAACAACTGTCTTAACTCCATTTGTTACGCTTGCAACTTCTGTTGCAGAAACTTTGTATGAATAGCCTAAACTTGCTAAAATTGCATTTGTTGAATCTGCAATTGATTTATCTTCAGTGGTAAATTTTCCAATTTTTACACCATAAAGATTTTGTGTATTTTGAGTTAGTAAATCTGTTTCGTTTTTAAGTCCTTTGAATTCTACTTCGCTTTTAACTACTTCTTTTGTTTCTTCTGCCTTCTTTGCTTCTTTAAAAGCTTGTTGACCGATAGCAAAGTTATAGTTGTTATAACCATTGTTAAATTCATTAAATTTGATTGCCATTTCGGTTCTCCTTATGTAATACTCACATAATTACTATCGGCATGCAGTTTAATAATCTTTAATTTTTTAGCCATATTTGTAAGTTTATTGTTACATTACTTAATAATAATATTCAATTTATTACAAGTTTTCCACTTTAAAGGGAAAGGGTTAGTCTTTTAATAAATGTCATATTGAGCAATTAAACTTTTATTTACAACAAAACTTCTGCTAAATCATCTTCTAATAAACTTCTTTGGAAGGCTTCACATTCAACAATCATATCAAAAATTTCAGCATATTTTGTACTATGCAAAACTTTTGATAAATCATTTATTCCTTTAAAATCAATTATATAAAATGCGTTATTTCTATCAGTAACGGTTAAAAAACCAACTTCTTCATACAAATCAAGAAGCCTTTGAAAAACCTCAATAGATTTTCCTAAAAAACCTGCACATCGCACTAAATCTATCTTTCCACCCATATTATGAGCTGCAAATTTCACCATGCCAGTAAAGGTTTTAAGAAATTCTGCTTCATCCATAACTTTTGGTTCATAACTCATAAAATGAACTTTCTTTGGTTGAGCCTTTTCTAGTATTATATCCAACGTTTTTTTATCCGCTGGGTAATCAAAAAACATTAAAACATCACATTTTGTGATTTCATACCTAGAACACACTCTTGACGCCAATTCTGGATATTTTTTTACAGTATCATAAATATACTTACTTTCAATAAATACTTTTATGTTTGAAGAAGCTTTTTTTATTTCGTCATTTATATTTTGCAAATTCCAAATTTTTTTCCTATTGTCAAAAATTTTGTATTGATTTTGTGAAGGAATTTCCTCGTCAACAATTGAATCAGAGTGAATATCATCAATAATAAGTTGAACAGAAACATTACCATTAAACTCATTTATTTGAGGATGAAAAGCTATATCCAAACTATCACCAGATTTTAATCCTACATCCCCTTTTTGCCATCTAATTGCAGTAAATTCATACGCATCAGATGCTACAACTAAACGTAAATGAGAATTATCTGAACCTATCAACCGTTTTTGACGAACTTTTAAATTATTTAATTCAAAAATAGGACTTGGATTTGATGCTCCAAATGGTTCTAATTTAGAAATTTCCTCAACCAAGTCTGTTGTTACATCAGATGGATTTAACAACAAATCTATTTTTATAAACGGTTTTAATTCTTTTGAAGAAGTATATTCTTTAACTGTTTCACAAAGAGCTTTTTTTACAGTTTCAAAAGAAGCTTGTTCTCCAGAAAAACTTAATCCTGCCGCAAGTTTATGACCACCAAAACCAGCTAACATCTCGGCATTTGCACTAATTACATCATATAAAGGAACACCTTCGATACTTCTTGCAGAACATCTGTATTCATTTTTTGCAGGATTATAATTCATTAAAAATACAGGTTTATAATATTTTTCAACAAGTTTTGAAGCAACAATACCAATTATTCCTATATGCCAACCTTCATTTGCTAAAACAATTGCAGGAAATCTATTTCCTTCCTTTTGCACCATTGCATCTGCTTGAGCAAAAACTTCTTGACATAGAGTTTGTCTAACCTTGTTCAACTCATTCAAAGTTGTAACCGCCATTTGAATTTCTTGAACATTATCAGATATCAAAACTTTTAGAGCAGATTCAACAGTATCAAGTCGTCCAGAAGCATTTATTCTTGGAGCAACACCGAAAGCTATCATTTCAGAAGATACACCCTTTGTTATATCATAACCTGTACTTTCCAAAAGAATTTTTAAGCCATTATGCTTTCCTTTAGAAATTAATTCCAATCCTTTTGAAACAAAATATCTATTTTCTCCTATCAAAGGAACAATATCTGATACTGTACCAACAGCGACAAAAGGTAAAATTTCATAAACAAATTCAGTTTTTTCATATTTAGCAAGAATAGCTTGAGAAACTTTAAAAGCAACTCCACAACCCGCTAAATATGTTAAATATTCAATCTGTTTAGCTGATAAACTTTCATCTAAAGCATTTGGAGCTTTTGGATTTATTATTGCATAAGCTGGAGGTAATTCTTCTGGAGCTTCGTGGTGATCTGTAATAATAACATCAATCATTTTAAAACTGTTTAAAAATCTTACAGCATCAACATCTGAAATTCCGCAGTCAACAGAGATTATCACTTTAGGTTTAATTGTCGTCATCAGTTTTATCAACGCTTTTTTATCAAAACCATGACCTTCACTTTCTCTATCAGGAATAAAATAATGAACATCTGCCCCAAGAAATTTCAAGGTTTTATACAATACAGAAGTAGAAGTTACACCATCAGCATCAAAATCACCATAAATTATTATAACTTCCTTATTATCGATAGCACGTGACACTCTTTCAACAGTTTTTTCCATATCGGTAAAAACATTTGGAGAAGTTAACGGAGTTTCAAGAGGATTTAAAAACACCTTCATTTCTTCTTCCGTTTTTATTCCACGAGAAATCAATAATCTTTTAATTAAAGATTTTTCATTTGTTACTGTATTATCTAAAATCCATTCTTTTTTCATCTTCCCAAGATCCTCTAACCAAAATAATAACACAGAAATTAAGGATATTAAATTATGTAAATTTCTTTTTCATTTTCCAAAAATAAACTAAAATATAGAAAAGGTTTACAGCTACAATGGAGGAATATACGAAATGAAAAAACTATCAAAAATATTTGCCCTAACATTGGGATTATTGATGCTTTCAGGAACAATTGCTATGGCAGAAACAAAATTTACACCACTAAATTTTGATGACAGTTCTTCTGTAAAAACAACAGCAACACCTTCTACATCAATAAATTCAGTAGATGCAAAAGGAACAGATTTGCTAGACCCAAGCCAAGTTGTTGCTGGTCCTAAAATGCAAAATTCTATTCTTCAAATCGATAACGCTCAAATTGAGTTAAGAAACAAATTGTTAAACTACAAAACAAACTACACACAAATCGATTCAAGATACCAAACAGCTAAAGCAGAAAGAACAGCAGCTAAAAAACAAATCAAGTATGCTGAAAAGAAAATTAAAAACTTAGATAATGCTAAGAAAAAAATCAGAAAGAATTTTGAAAGAAAAATCAATATCTAATAATAGGCTTTTATTTAAAGGAAAGGAAGACTATCAAACTATTTGATAGTCTTTTTTATTTTATGCTAAAATATTTTCGCTATGAAAAAGTTATCAACACAAGAATTATTTGAAAAATATTGCACCAAAAAAGAACATACAAAAGAAGTTTGTAGATTATCTCTTTTAATTTTTGAAGAGGTGAACAAAAACTTAAAAGAAATGTCTGACAGAAAAAAAGATATTTTAATCTCTTCCGCATTTTTGCACGACATTGGATACTCAATAGATGAAGATTCTCATAATAAATATAGTCAAAAACTTATACTAAAAGAGGGTTTGTCAGATTTTTCAGAAAAAGAAACAGAAATAATATCTTGTATATGCAGATACCACAGAGGGGATTTGCCAGACAAAAAAGAAGATAAGTTATATAAAGATTTTGATAAAGACGAAAAAAGAACAGTAAAAAGATTAGGCGGAATACTTCGAATAGCAGATGGTTTAGAAGATGATGAAATCGGAGAGATTAAAGATATAAAAATAGACTATAATGAAGAAGATTATATAACCGAGATTTCAATATATACAGAAGAAGAAATTACCCCTGATATAAAAACAATTATTAGAAAGAAAAACTTATTTGAATATGGATTTAGAACACAAGTAGTATTAAAATTCAGAAAACTTAAATAAAAGACTTGATTTTAAAAAATGTTTATAGTACATTTGTTCATGCGGAAGTGAAAACTGAAGCAAAACCGCTAAATGCGGGCTGCTAGCTCAGGTGGTTAGAGCGCACCCCTGATAAGGGTGAGGTCGGTGGTTCGAGTCCACTGCGGCCCATATAAAAAGGATAGTGACATTTGTTACTATCCTTTTTATTTTGTTGCAGTAGGGGGAAAACCACATTTTGGTTCGGAACGAGTGAGCCAAGTGCAGAGCCTTGAGCCTTATTATCAAGCTGTCCGCAGGACTTATAAGACTCAAGCGTAGTCACGTCGATGGCGAACGAAGTGATATGTCCACTGCGGCCCACCATAAAGGACAGATAATATATCTGTCCTTTATTTATGCGTTTTTTTTTAAGTTCTAATTTTTATGGTCTTGTGTAATATTTGTGTAATCTGTAAAACTAAATAAACTTAAATATAAAAAAGAAATAGATACAATTACCACTTAAAATCTCCTCTAAACAGAGGATTAAAAAGACCGATTTAGCAGTTAAAATGAGAATGGGTAGATTATAAATAATTTTTTGGGAGGGTGGTATGAATAAACTTTTTTCTGATAATGAAGAAATATACTCTTACTTACCTGGAAATGATGAAATGTCTGAATCCATAACTCAAAATTGGACAGAACAAGCTATTGAGTGCTATCAAATTAATTGTGATTGCAAAAAATGTTCACTTGCTCATGGACATTATTCGTTTATTTGTCAAATGCCAAAAGTTATTGACACTTTACTCCAAACTATTGGAGAACCAGAAAAAGAATTAAAAACAGCTTAATAAAAATACTAGGGATATGTTCGAAAACTGTGTGTAATCACAACCTCGAACTAAATTTATAACCTAATCAAAATATTTTGATTAGGTTTTCGTTTTTTATTTCCCTCTCCAAGGACTCTGCCGAGCAAAACAATCCAGTGAATTGTTTTG